>ODAI014630833.1_pt1 | contig 36446 bp, 35 predicted proteins | sample 1539321 | NCBI WGS metagenome assembly ODAI01 (sample SAMN02144231, study PRJEB22623) | gut metagenome | biome: sheep rumen | host: Ovis aries | place: New Zealand
ATCTGCTCGATCTGGGATGCGTCATACCTGCGGTGCCCCGCTTTTGTCCGCTCGGGAATGAGATGCCCCTGAACCTCCCAGCGACGCAATGTGGAGATCGATACCCCAAGGCGTTCACTAGCCTTTCCTATGCTGTAGAACCTGCTCACTCTGATTAGAAATAGGTAGTTATAGACAGATTTATTTTAGCAGTTTTTAGCCCCTTTCGGCCATCGTCTCCCGGGCGTCATCGGCAAAGCGCTCGACATCGACCACGAGCCGGTTCACCGGAGCGACGACGGCGCGGCTCGGCGCAATTCCGTTTCCAAAGAGCGCATAGGTCCAGAAGTCGGTCATGCGCAGGAGCTCGCGGTCAAGCTCAGAGTCGTTGAGCCGGATTTTCCGGCGCACCGCGGCAGGAATGAACACCGAGTCATGCGGAATGTGCAGCACAGTCCAGGGCGGCAGGGCAAGTCTCTCTTTCATCAGGTTTCTCCCGGGCAGCGCGCCGGAGAAGAGAGAGTCTTCTGGCGCTTTAGCGATTTTTTTCGCGCTCGCAAGTTGCCGTTAAATCCACGCGGCCAGCCGACCGGCAGGCACGGGAATAATGCATGAGCAAACTTGGGTCTCGCTTACGAAAAAGTCAGGCCTCGGAATTTCCGCCTCTGCCCGCACTGCCCTGTGTACCGCACGGAGGGCGAGGAGTTTGCCTCGCGTTGCGCGGGCAGGACCTTGGCGCCCTGCCCCGCTCCACGATGGGAACACAAAGGCGTGCGTCCGTCAGGATGCACGCCTTTTGTCTGGCCGGCCGCCCGCACCTGCAGGCGCGGGCGAATCTCTCTCCCTGGCTAGGGCTTGGCCTCGGCCCCTTGAGCAGCGGGCGCAGCCTCGGGTGCGGGCGCAGCCTTTTCGGGCAGCGTGTCCCCGCGTCCCATCACAAGCGGAAGCGTATTCCAGAACGAGCACTTGTGCGCAGCCTCGAGCTCGGAGACCGGAACGCTCGAAGTGGACTCCGGAGAGAGCACGAGAACGGTTCCAGACTTGTCAAAGTTCTCCCAGCGCGGCAGCAGCTTGTGGTTCGGATTCTTCATCCTTGCAAAGCGTCCCCAGTAGCGGCGCATCAGGTAGGCAAGCTCGCGCTGCTTGTCCGTGAACTGGGACGAGAGCTCCTGGCGCACCCCCGTGTCCGGCCACAGGTACGAGAGCTCCGCGCCGTGGCTTGCGAGCATCTCGTAGTCCTCGACCGAGTTCTTCATGGGCGCCTTGCTGTCGCGGAACTCGTACACGTAGAGCGAAGGCGCCCTGCCGCGCACGAACGCATGCGCAAGCGCCAGGCTCGTGCAGCCGCCCAGCCCGCGCATTCCGCTGTCGGTGATGAGGTCGCCCATCACGTACGGAATCGCGTACTTGCTCGTGTACTTGTAGGACGGATAGCGCATCAGCACCTTGCCCGCATCGCGCTCTCCGACAAGCTCGTGCACCCAGGCTTCGTACTGCTCCTCGTCGGCATTGAGGAATGCACGGCCCGCGGAGCGTCCTTCGTTCGCGTTTGCGCCAAGCAGCACGGGAACCGCGTTCCAGTTGCCGGCCGCGATCTGGGAGACGGCGCTCGTCGCGGACGTCGGATTCCAGATGCGGATCTTGCGGCTTGCAGCGGCAATCTTCTCATCGGGCAGGCTGCGCAGGCACTTCATCTGGTCGGGCGCGGATTCGCAGCCGACCTCCCTGATGAACTCGGCCGACCTGGCGCGGCTCTCCTCGGGCGTGTCCACATCGTGCAGGCAGTCGTCGGACTGCAGGATGGCGCCGTGGAAGAGCCCGCGCGCCTGGGAATCCACGAGCAGCCGGCAGGCGTTGGTCGCCCCGGAGGACTGCCCCATCACCGTGATGTTCTCCGGATTGCCGCCGAACTTGTCCACATTGGTGCGCAGCCAGCGCAACGCCTGCTTCAGGTCGAAGATGGCGAGGTTCCCGGCTTCGTTGCTCTTCATCTGCGGCGTGTTCAGAAAGCCGAAGGCCCCGAGCCTGTGCTGAACCGTCACCACGACGGCATCCGAGTAGCTTGCAAGCCTTGCGCCGTCAACGCCCGAGGCGGCGCCCCGCACGTTGGCCCCGCCGTGCACGTACACCAGAACGGGCATCTTGTCCGTCGTCTCCTTGCCTGCCGGACGGTACAGGTTCAGGTACAGGCAGTCTTCGCTGCCGCCCGAAGCCTGCCTGCAGGCGGGCGGCATGATCGAGCCGTCGCGCAGGCCCTTCCACTCGGCATGGGGTTTGGGCGGCGCAAAGCGCAGATCGCCCACGGGCGGCGCGGCATAGGGCACGCCGAGGAACACCTCGACGCGGCGGCCGCTGCCGAGCACCTGCTTGGTGAAGCCCTGGATGCGTCCGGTATTGGTCTTGGTGATGATCGGATAGGCATATGCAAAGGCAGGCTCGCTCACGCTCATCGTCATGGCGGCCGCTGCGCCCAATGCGAGCGCAAAGAGTGTCTTGTTCACTGTCACGGGCTATTCCCCCTGTTGCTACATCGTCCCGCAATTTTGCCGAAAAATTTCGTGCGCTTCCTCGTTCCGAGGCAGAAAAAATCCCGCTCCGGGCAAACGTGGCCTGAAGCGGGAGCGTCAAAGTCGCCAAAGCGGCTGATTTTGCGATCAGTCGACAGCGATCATCACGCTGGAAGCCTTGATGACGGCATAGGCCTGGCTGCCGACCTTCAGCCCGAGGCTTTTGGCAGAAGTCGTCGTAATGGAGCTCACGATGCGCTCCTTTGCGGCGGTCTCGATCGTCACCTCGGTCGACACGGGCCCCTCCTTGATGGCGACGACGGTTCCCTTGGACAGTTCGCGCAAGAAGCCCCCCGCTCCTTGCGTTATTCGACTTTAGAATAACGACAGGCTTTGCGCAAAACCCGGCAAACACAGCAGCATCTGAAAAATCAGCAATTTTCAGTCCCGCCAACCTGCACGGCAGCCGCTAAAATGCGAGCCCTTTCCCTGTTTCCGTTTTGCAACGATTTTTTCATTCCATGCGCCGACTTGTTCTCGCACTATCGTGCGTCCTCGCATCCATGGCCGCAGCAGCCCAGAGTGCCGCGCCGCTTGACTTCGCCTCGGCAAGAGCCCTGTCGCGCGAGCGCGCCGACAAAATCCGGATCCAGGCCGCCGAAACCGAGCACCGCGCCCACCAGCTCGAGAGCGACCGCTCGCTGCACGGCCCCAAGGTCGAAATCGACGTCAAGCAGGTCTGGGGCCGCAAGAAGATCGATCTTGGAGAAAAGACCATCCCCCTGCCCGGCCCCCTGCCGCAGATCCTGCACATGAACGGCATCACCGTTCCGCTCACCTTCCGTGACAAGCTTGACGGCCCGCGCGCCCTGATCTCGGCGGAAATGCCGCTGTACACGGGCGGAGCCATCTCGGCCAAGATCGCAGCGGGCGAAGCAAGCGTCTTCGAATCCCGCGCGAACGAACAGGCGCAGGCCGACGCCATCGATGCCGAGCTCGCAAAGAAGTACTTTGGCGTGCAGCTCACGCGCTCGGTCGAGCATCTGCGCAAGGAAATGCTCGAGCAGCAGCAAAAGGAGCTCGCCAAGGCGAAGCGCTTTGAGCAAAAGGGCCTCATCAGCAAGCTCGAGCGCCTCTCGGTCGAGGTGAACCGCGACAAGGCGCGGCGCGAACTCGCAGCCGCCCGCACGGACCGGACGGTGGCCGAGGCCGAACTCGCGCGGATGCTGCGCGAGAGCGGCGTGGGCCGGCTTTCCACCCCGCTTTTCGTCGTGCCGGGAGACCTGGGCACACTCAGCGGCTGGCAGAAAAAGGCCGTGAGCTTCAATCCGACCCTTGCCTCGATCGACGCCAAGCGGCGCATGGCCGAACAGGGCGTGACGGCGGCGCGCGCGGCCTGGCAGCCCCAGGTCTACGCCTTTGCCCGCAAGAACCTCATCCGACACTATCTCGCGATCACCGAACCCGACTGGCTTGCGGGCGTCGGAGTGCGCTTCACGCTCTGGGACAACCACGACAGGAACGCGAGCATCGCCTCGGCCAGGGCCCTTGTGAACAAGGCCCAGGCCGCCCGCAGCGAAGCGGAGAACCAGATTGCCGTCGGCATCGAAACGGCCTATCTGAAGAGCGTCGAGTCCCGGGACGAATACAACCTGACGCTGTCCACGCTCGATCTCGCACGCGAAAATCTGCGCATGCGCGAGAAAGCCTTCAGCGAGGGGCTTTCCACGGCAAACGACCTCGATGACGCCCGCACCCGGCTGATCGGCGCGGAAATTGCGCGGCGCGTTGCCGCCTACAAGTTCGTTCTTGCCTGGGCAACGCTGCACGCCATCGCGGGCCGCATGGACGAATTCGTGATTTCCGCTTCAAGCGGCGCCAACATTCTTGAGAACTAGTTTTCCGAGCACCCACTTCAATCATGACCGACACTCAGAACACAGCACAGAACACTTCAGAGAAGACCGCGGCGGGCAGCAAGGGGCTGCTCATCGGCGGCCTGGTGGTTGCCGCCCTCGGCGCCCTTGTCGCGGCAGGCCTCTGGAAGGCCGCCGAACCCGTGCGGGTCCCCCTGCAGGGCATGGTTGACGCCCGCACGATTTCAGCGGCCGCCAAGATTCCCGGCCGCATCGGCGAGATTCTGGTCAGGGAAGGCGACCGGGTGGAAAAGGGCGCGGTGCTCGCGCGCATCGAGATCCCAGAGCTTGAGGCCAAGCTCGGCCAGGTGAAGGCGCAGCAGGATGCCGCCCAGGCCCAGTCGCGCCTCGTGGACGAAGGCGCCAGAAGCGAGCAGATCGCCGCTGCGAAGGCCCAGTACGAGCGGGCCGCCGCGGGCAGCGCCCTCGCAGCCAAAACGTACGAGCGCGTGCACTCGCTTTTCAAGGAAGGCCTCATCTCGGCGCAGAAGGATGACGAAGCCCGCGCGAACATGCTGAGCGCGCGCAATCTGAGGAATGCCGCCAGGAGCCAGTACGACATGGCGCGCACGGGCGCGCGCAAGGACGAGAAGGCCGCCGCTTCGAGCATGGCCGAGAAGGCCGCGCAAGGCGTTGCCGAAGTGAGCAGCCTTGCGCGCGAAGCCGAGCTGCGCGCCCCGGTCGCGGGCGAAATCACCCGCGTGATGCCGCATGCGGGCGAAGTCGTTCCCGCCGGCTTTCCCATCGCCAGCATTCTCGACCACTCCGACAAGTGGGTGGTGTTCAACGTGCGCGAGGACGATCTGCCCGGAATCGAAGTGGGCACGGAGTTCACCGCACAGGTTCCCGCCCTTGCGCAGAGCGTGAAGCTGCGCGTGTACTTCATCAATCCGCGCGGCGAATACGCCACCTGGCGCTCGACGCGCCAGTCGAGCGGCTACGACATCCGCACGTTCGAGGTGCGCGCCCGCCCCGTCGGCGAGAGCACGAAGCTGCGCCCCGGCATGAGCGCCATCGTCGAGCGCTAGCAAGTCCCGGCCGGAGCGGCAGGCAATGCACTACTTGCGCACCCTTCTTTCCAGCGCGGCCCGGGAGTTGCGCGAGATCGGCACCAATCCCTGGCTTGCCATCACCGGCATCGTGATGCCGCTCATCTGGGTTGCACTCACGATTTTCGTGATGGGCGAGGGCCTGATGCGCTCGCTGCCCGTGGGACTGGCCGACGAGGATCTCTCAAGCGCAAGCCGGGAGACGGCCATGCAGCTTGAGGCCATCCCGAGCGTGCGCTTCGTGCGGTACGGGTCCGCAGCCGCGGCGGGCGACGATCTCGCCAGCGGCAAGCTCTACGGCCTCATCGTCTTCCCGAAAAACTGGTCCGCGGACTGCGAAGCTGGCCGCCCGAGCAGCGCGATTGAAGTGCATCTGAACAAGACCTACTATGCGATCGCCACGGTGCTCGAGTTCGACATCAAGAGCGCGCTCGCCTCGATCTCCCTTGAGCGGCTCGCGGCAAAGAGTTCGGCCGCCGGAGCCGGCGCACGCGGCGCTTCCGAGCGGCTCTTCACGCTCAGGAGCGACGCGCTGCTTGCAGGCAACAGCAACTTCAACTACTCGGCCTACCTGCTTGCAACGCTCATTCCGGGCATGCTCTCGCTTGCGGCAATCCTCACGCTCGTGGGGGTGTACACGCGCGACGTGCGGCTCGGCACGCTCAGGGACGCCACGCGCGGCGGAACGCTCCCCATCACGGCGATCCTTCTGGGCAGGACGCTGCCCTGGGCCGCCATCTTCGGGCTTGAAATCCTTCTGTACGTACTCTGGTTCACGGGCATTGCCGGATGGCCCGCAGCCGGCTCAAGCGCCCTCCTTGCAGCGGGCGCCCTGCTCTTCATTCTTGCCTTTGCCGCGTTTCCCCTGCTTGCCACCGCCCTTGCTCCGAGCTGGATTCTGGCGATGAGCGCGGCGATCTGCTACTGCGCCCCCATCTTCCCGTACACGGGCTTTTCCTATCCGCTCGAATCGATGGATGCGGCCGCGCGCGTTCTGGCCGACATCTTCCCGCTCACCTGGCTGCTCAAGCTGCACGCCGCCGAAGTTGCAATCGGAGCGCCCTTTGCCGCGAAGGCGCAGTTCCTCGCAATCCTCGCCGCGCTCGTGCTCGTGCCTGGGGCGCTCGGGCTGCTCGTCTGGCGCCTGAAGCTGCCGCGGCTGCTTGCCGCAGAAGCGCAGCGCAGCGCCGAGACCCTGCCCGATGAAGCGCCGGTCGAAGGCTTCTTTTCGGTCGGGCTTGCCGCCATCCGGCGCGCCCTGCTCAACCGGGACACGTTCCTCATTTTTTCGGGCGCCATCGCCTTCTATCTCGTGTTCTACGCCTGGCCCTACGCCAACCAGACGCTCACGCAGATCCCCGCCGCGATCGTCGATCTGGACAGGAGCGCGCTTTCGCGCCGCCTCATCACCGAGCTTGACGCCTGCCCCGCGCTGAGCATCAAGGCGGTCGAGACGAATCCGGCAGCCGCCCGCGCCCTTTACGAAGCGCAGGCCGTCTCGGGCGTCATCACGATCGATCAGAACTTCGAGCGCGATCTGCTCTCGGGCAAGCGCAGCGCCGTCTCGCTCACAGCCTCGGGCACGTTCCCGGTCAAGGGCCGCGCGCTGCAGGCCGCCATGATGGGCGTGGTGCAGAACCTCACGGCAGCCGTCGCCGCAGGCAACCTGCTGCGCGCCGGAGCCGACACCGAAACCGTGCTGAAAATCGCCTCCTCCCCCGTTTCCTTTACTGCGGAAAACCGCTTCAACACGATTTCGGGCTACGCCACCTACATCGTCCCCTTTGTCGTGCCGATCATCCTGCAGGCCGTGCTGCTCACGGGCATCGCCCTCTCGGTGGGCGGATGGATCTCGGAAAAGCGCAGAAACGGCATCGCGCTTGCCGTGCTCGGCACGAGCCGAGGATTCTGGGGACTGTTCGTCGGCTTCTGGCTCTATGCGATGCTCTGGATGGGGTACGCGCAGGGCTGGGACTTCCTTCTCTTTGACTTCCCCGTGGGCGGCAACCCGGCGGCAAGCCTCATGATCAGCGCCCTTTATGCCGCCTGCATCGTGGGTCTCGGCCTCACCGTGACCCTTGCCATGAACACCAACGCCTACGGCGCGCAGTTCATGGTGATGATCTCGGCTCCGAGCGTATTCCTTGCGGGTGTCGTCTACCCGGCCGAGTGCTTCTACGCGCCCGCCAGGGCCGTCTCGGTGCTGCTGCCCAGCACGCACGCCATGCTCGGGCTTGTCGCCGCGGCCCAGAACAACGCCTCCACCGCAGCCGTGCTGCCGCGCATCGCCGTTCTCGCACTGATGGCTGCGCTGCTCGCTCTTGCCGCATATCTGCTCAGCATCCGGCGCGGGCGCGAGCGCGGCTGGCGCGGGAACTGAGCCGCCCCTCCTGCCGGTTCCGGCATGGAATCTGACAAATCCGGAAGCGAAAAGCCGTCAAATTAGGAAACGAATTTGCGTCAAATTAGGAAACGAATCCTCGTCAAATTCGGAAGTAAACTTACGTCAAATTAGGAAATTTGCTAAGATTTTCGCTGATTCAAAAGGAGTTTCCACATGATCCAGAAGGGTAAGAACTATCGCCCGCGAGTCATTGACCAGGTGATCCGGCGCAAGCTCTCAGGGATTGGTGCGGTCTTGATTGAAGGCCCCAAGCAGTGCGGAAAGACAACAACAGCGGAACAGCTGGCCGGCAGTGCTCTGTACATGGCCTCGCCGGACAACAGGCAGAGCAACATGCAACTGGCGCAGGTGCAGCCTTCCCTGCTGCTCCAGGGGGAAACTCCGCGCCTGCTCGATGAGTGGCAGATCGCCCCACAGCTCTGGGATGCCGTGCGCTTCGAGGTCGACCACAGGGCGGAGCCCGGACAGTTCATCCTGACAGGATCGGCGGTTCCAGCCGACAGGCGCGAACTGTTCCACTCCGGAACCGGCCGTTTTGCCTGGATCCGCATGAGAACCATGAGCCTGTTTGAGTCGGGCGATTCCAGCGGGCAGGTCAGCCTGCGCGAGCTTTTTTCGGGACAGAAAGACATCGGTGCGGCTAATCGGCTTGACCTGCAGAGGATTGCCTTTTTGACCTGCAGGGGCGGATGGCCGGCGGCGATTGATCAGGCCGATGACATAGCCCTGGATCGTGCCGTCGACTATGTGGATGCGGTTGTCCATGTGGATCTGTCCCGAGTGGACTCGGTGCGCCGCAATCCGGAAAGAGTCAAGAGGCTGCTGCGCACCTATGCCCGGCATCAGGGGACGCAAAGCTCCATTGGGGAGCTCAGGGGCGACATGCTTGGCGGCGGCCATGACGCCTTGAGCGACAAGACGGTGGTTTCCTATCTGACGGCGCTCAAAAAACTGTTCGTGGTGGAGGATGTGCCGGCCTGGAATCCTAATTTGCGATCCAAAACAACCCTTCGCGTAGCGGATACGCGGTATTTCACAGATCCGTCGATTGCCTGTGCTGCAATGGGGATCGGCCCGGGCAGCCTGATAGCCGACATGCGCACATTCGGCTTTTTCTTCGAAACGCTGTGCTTGCGCGATTTGCGTGTGTATGCAGACGCGCTGAATGCGTCGGTCTATCACTACCGAGACAGAAACGGGCTGGAGTGCGATGCGGTGATCAGTCTGCGTGACGGAACCTTCGGCCTGGTTGAAATCAAGATTGGCGGCGATGCCGCCATTGAGGCGGGCGTATCGACGCTCTCCAAGCTGGCAGCAAAGATCCATGACGCAGGGATGCAGAGTCCGGCGTTCCTGATGGTGCTGACGGCTGTCGGCGGTTATGCCTTCAGGCGGCCGGATGGCATCTTTGTCGTTCCGATCGGCTGCCTGCGGGATTGATGGCGCAGAGCTCGCCTTCCGCCGTGCCTTGCGCAAGCGCCTGTCGCATTGAGGAGGACAGTCCGCGCGCCTGCCCTTTAGGGCCATGCCAGGAGCGGCGGCCGGAACACAGTGCTGAAGGAAGGCGGGACATTTCCGGCATGGAACCTGACAAATCCGGAAGCGAAAAGCCGTCAAATTAGGAAGCAAATTTCCGTCAAATTGGGAAATTTTCCAGGATTTGCACTGATGCAAAAGGATTTTCTGGAGTTTCCACGTTCGTCCCTCTTGAGGCCGCTTGCAGGCAACACATTCTCCTCTTGCCTGAGCTTCTTTCCCGAGCCGAGAACGGAAGATTTGGGGATTTGGTGCAGAAACGGCAGAAAAGATTTGGGGATGTTGAAAAAATTCCTAGCAAAAACAGCACACTTTCCTCTTCGACCCCAGGATATTGCATGTTAGCGATTACAACCGGTCAGACTTCCATCTGGATGCATTGATCGGCGCGCTTGACAATCGTTCGGTATCGAACTAATATTCGCACCGAAACAGAGCCAGGGCAGTTTGCCGCCTGCTCCTTCCGCCTCCGAGTCCGGACAAACGAAAAGAGCTGTTCAGCAACACATGACTGCGGAATACAGACGCACCGGCTCTCACCGCCGACCTGGCTTTGCCGATCAGTTGGTTCATAAATTTTTTGTTAGATAGCGAACATTTTGTCCGCTTGTTTTTGGAGAATTCCCATGACTGAAGCTTTCAAGCTCGCGCACATCGACATGACCGCCCCCCGCACCGAGCTGCACAACCTGCTCGCGCTCACCGGCTGCGAAGTCTCGATCAACAACATGCCGGCCGGCGCAGCCGTCCCCTTCGTGCACAAGCACACCGCAAACGAGGAGCTCTACGGCGTTCTGGCCGGCAAGGGCGAGCTCTACATCGACGGCAAGGTGGTTGAGATCCAAGCGGGCGACTGGTTCCGCATCGATCCGGAAGGACACCGCGCCATCCGCGCCAGCGAGCAGAGCGCCATCACGCTGATTTGCGTGCAGACCAAGCGCGGAAGCCTCGGAGGCTTCACGATGACCGACGGCGTGCTCGTCGAGGAAAAGGCGCCCTGGCACTAAGTCGGCCGCATCCGGTCCCGGCGCCGCGGCCTTTCTCAGAAAGCCGCGGCGTTTTTGCCCTCCGGCCCCCGCCTCCCTCTTCCTGTCAAATTGACTGCGGTTCGATATCGAACTACCATTTCGCACCATGTCCGAAACCAATATAGCCTTTTTCAGCGGCCGCCTGGTGGACTGCGCCAACCGGTTCATCGCTTCCGAGCTTGTCCGCCGGGGCGTCGAGGGAATCGTGCCGAGCCACGGCGACATTCTCTGCGCCCTGTTCGAAGAAGACGGCCTGGCCGTCTCGGAGATCGCCAGGCGCACCCACCGCACGAAATCCACGATCTGCGTGCTCGCCTCCAAGCTTGAGGGCAACGGCTACGTCGAGCGCCGCCCGGATCCGGCCGACCGCCGCGCCGTGGGTCTGTGGCTGACGGAAAAGGCTCGCGGCCTCAAGCCGGTGTTCGAAGCGATCAGCTCCGATCTGGCCGACCGGATCACGCAGAGCCTCTCGCCCGAAGAGGCAATCGTGCTCGGCAATCTTCTTGCCCGCGTAGTCAGAAATTGGAAGGACTGAATTTTTGACTGGAGTATCAAATGTCTGAAGTTTTCAAGCTCGAGCATGTCGACATGACCGCGCCGCGCATCGAGCTGCACAATGCCCTCGCCCTCACCGGCTGCGAAGTGTCGATCAGCAACATCGCCGCGGGCGCTGCCATTCCCTTCGTGCACCGGCACGTGGCCAACGAGGAGCTCTACGGCGTGCTCGCGGGCAAGGGCGAGCTCTACATCGACGGCAAGGTGGTGCAGATCGAAAAAGGCGACTGGTTCCGCATCGACCCCGAGGGGCGCCGCGCCATTCGGGCGGCCGCCGACAGCGGCATCACGCTCATCTGCGTGCAGACGAGAAAAGGGAGCCTCGGCAACTACACGATGACCGACGGAGTGCTGGTGGACGATCGGGCGCCCTGGCTGTGAGCCGGACCGCCTCCCCCGCCTGCGAAAACGCCGCAGCTGTTTCCGGCCGCGGCGTTTTTTGCTGTCCGGCCGCCTTGCGCGGCCGGAATGTCTTCAGAAGACCTGCTTCTACTTCTTGAGGCCTTCCTTCAGAACGGGCAGCGCCTCGCGCACGAGGAACAGCGCCAGAACAAAGAGGACGCCGGCAAGCGTGGCCTGGATCGCCGGGCCGTACATGTCGCCCGCGCCGGCCGCGAGCACCCGGACCTTGGACACGAACGTGATGACGAGCGAGCTCAGCGTCACGATCAGCATGAAGATCATCGGGAACAACAGCATGCGGTGGTTGCGTGCGGCATTCTTCAGCCAGGAGGCCACGGCAAGCAGCGCGAGGCCCGCGAGCAGCTGGTTGGCGGCACCAAAGAGCGGCCAGACCTTGGACCAGCCCGTCATGCCGAATCCGATGCCCAGAACCACGGCAAGCGCGGTCGAGAAGTACTTGTTGCACAGAACGCTGCGGAAGCCCATCACCGTCTCGGGCGTTTCGCCCGGGCGCAGCCAGAACTCGTTGAACAGGTACCGCGCAAGGCGCGTGCCGGTGTCAAGCGAGGTCAGGCAGAAGGCCGACACGGACAGGATCAGCAAGCCGAAGGCGGTCTGCTGCGCTTCCGGGCTCGTCAGCCCGACGCTGCCCAGCATCTCGGCGATGCCCTGGGCAAAGACCTTGGTCGGCGGAATCTTGAAGGCATCCGGACCGGCCTTGGAGTAGATGTAGCCCACGGCAATCAGCGAGATGATCGCCAGAACGCACTCGACGATCATGCCGCCGTAGCCGATGAGGCGGGCGTCCTTTTCACAGCTGAGCTGCTTGCTCGTCGTGCCCGAGGCAATGAGCGAGTGGAAGCCCGAAATCGCACCGCAGGCGATCGTCACGAACAGGATCGGGAACAGGTACTGCCCGTTCACCTCGAAGCCGACGAAGGCCGGCAGCTCGAGCGTGGGATTGCAGCCGATCACGCCGATCACGGCGGCGATGATCATCGCGTAGAGCAGGAACGAGGACAGATAGTCGCGCGGCTGCAGCAGGATCCACACCGGAGTGACGGACGCGATGAAGATGTACACGCCAAGCAGGTACATCCAGGTCTTGCCCGAGATGTAGATCGGGAAGGCCATGCCCAGAACGATGCACAGCACCAGCCCGATGACGCCCACCGCCGAGCCGATCGTGAGCGAGAGGTGGCGGCGGTTCACAAGGTACCCGAATGCGACGGCAAGCACGATGAACAGAATCGAGATCGTGGCGGTCGAGCCGTTGGCCGGATTGAGCTCGCCGCTCGCAGTGTAGCCGCTGAACGTGCCGGCCACGATCGACGCGAAGGCCGCAATCACCAGCAGCAGCGTGAGATAGGCGAACAGGATGAATAGCTTCTTGGCGCGCTCGCCGATGTTCTGGGCGATGATCTGGCCGATCGTCGCGCCCTTGTGGCGCACGGAGGCGAACAGCGCGCCGTAGTCGTGCGCGGCGCCGAAGAAGATGCCGCCGAAGACGATCCAGAGCAGGCAGGGCAGCCAGCCGAAGATGGCCGCCTGGATCGGGCCGTTGATGGGACCCGCGCCCGCAATGGACGAGAAGTGGTGCCCGAACAGGACCGGCGCCTTGGCCGGCACGTAGTCGATGCCGTCGTACATTTCATGAGCCGGAGTCGTGCGCGAGTTGTCCACGCCCCACTCCTTCTCAAGCCATGCGCTGTAAACGAAATATCCCAGGGCCAGACAGATGCATCCGCCCAGCAGGATCCATATAGCGCTCACGGTTAACTCTCCTTAGTGGTTATGAGATTCAAATTCTTTTCGAGAAACGGCCGCAGATCCGCTGCCGGGCGGCTGACCGCCACCCGGCCATCCCCAAGGCACACCGCCGCGGCCCGGAACTCCATCCAGCCGTAAAAGCCGAACCGGTAGTTTTTCCTGTACCGCTCGCGGACGATCTGCGCAATCGCCTCGTCCCGGGCGGCGCCGCAGACCACGAGCGCCGTCACGAAGCTGCACTTGTGCTCGCTGTGCGGCCGGATGAGCCCGAGCCCAAGCTCGAGCGCCCGTTCCCGGCACTCGCGCCAGAGTTCGGCAGTGAGCTCGTCCGCGGCAAAGACAAACACGTGCTCGTGCGTTTCCGCGCTCCAGATGGTCGCCTTGCGGCTGAGGACATAGGCCTGATCGGTGCGCTTGTACACGTACTGCGCGGCAAGAGCCCCCGCCTGCGGCCCGATCGGAACCGGGTCGTAGTTCAGGCGGTACGCCGCATCAAGCTGCCTGAGAAATTTTTCCTGCGCTGCAATCATTCTTTCCTCGGACCGGACCGAACCCGGCGAAACAAGCCGGGAGGACGCCGCCCCCCGCTTTCTGGGGTTCATGCCGGCCATTAACGCCTAATTCTGTCTGCTTGCCAAGCATTGTGCTTAGGGCGTCAGCCTTACCGCCCACGACAATAAGCAAATCCCGGCATTTTCCCGGGCGCTATACTCGGGCGACTCCATTTTTTTCGGGATGAACCATGAGCTGGGCATACCTTGTCATCGCAGCAATCTTCGAAGTGGGCTGGCCGCTCGGGTTCAAGCTCGCCTCGTCTTCGGGCGGCCACAGCCCGGCCTGGCTCGCCTTTGCCGCCCTCTCGATGGTGCTCTCGAGCGTTTTCCTGTATCTCGCGCAGCTCCATATCCCAATCGGAACCGCCTACATCGTCTGGACGGGCATCGGAGGCGTGGGCACCGTGCTCCTCGGCATCTGGCTGTTCGGCGAGCCGGCATCCGTGCTGCGAATGTTCTTCGTGCTCATGATCCTCACCGGCGTCGCCGGCCTCAAGATCATCTCCTGAATGATCCGGGAGCGCTCAAATCCGCCGCTCAAGAAAAAGGGCGGACGCCCCGGGATCGCTCCCGCTTCGTCCGCCCCGACTCTCGCCTGATTCAATCCGGCCGAGCCGCTTGCACTCAGGCCTTGGCGTTCACCTGAACGATCGGGATCACCTTCGGTCCCTTGCCGCGGTTCTTGCGGACAAAGGTGCGCATCCAGATCAGCATGCCGCCCATGATCACGGCGCAGGCAAGGATGCAGACCGTGGAGAACACCGGGTTCTCGGCGAACGTGCCGACGCGGTAGGTCACGGTTGCCGTGCTGTAGCCGACGGCGAGCGTCCAGGCGGCAAGGAACACGGCCCAGGCAGCGCCCGCCTCGCGGTAGACCGTAGCCATGGCTGCGCCGCAGGGCACATAGAGCAGCACCATCAGCAGGTAGCAGAATGCCGCAAACGACGAGCCGAACAGCGTCTGCATGACCTTCACCGTGTCAACCGTCACTTCCTGCTCCTCGGCGGCGGCAGCCGTGTCGGAGAGATCGTCAACCTTGATGCCCATCGGGTCGAGGAATGCGCCGGCAAGATCGGAGAGATTGTCGACAACGCTCTGGGATGCCTTCGCGAGAGTGTTCGCGAAGCTGAAGCCCTCCTCTTCTTCCTCGGCCTTCTTCTCTTCGCCCTTGCCCTCTTCGGCCTTGGCCTTGTTCGCCTCGCGGGCCATCGTGTCATAGAGCGAATTCATGGTGCCCACCACGGCTTCCTTGGCAAGGATGCCGGTGAACACGCCGACGGCGGCCGGCCAGTTCTCTTCGGTCACGCCCATCGGCTTGAAGGTCGGAACGATCGTCTTGCCGATTGCGGAAAGCACGGAATTGTCCGAATCCTCGTTGCCGAACGATCCGTCCACGCCCCAGGAGTTGAGGAACGCAAGGCAGGCGACGATCACGACGATCACCTGGCCGGCGCGCACGACAAAGCCCTTCAGGCGGTCCCAGGTGCGCAGCATCACGCCCTTGAGGGTCGGGATGTGATACGGCGGAATTTCCATCACGAAGGCGGAGACTTCGCCCGGCAGCGCGATGTTCTTCACAAGGAACCCGGTCACGATGGCGGCGATGATGCCGATGATGTACAGGCCGAACACGAGGTTCTGGCCATTGGTGGGCCAGAAGGCCGTCGCAAAGAGCACGTACACGGGCAGCCTTGCGCCGCAGCTCATGAACGGAGCCATCATGATGGTGATGATGCGGTCGCTCGCGCGGTCCATCGTGCGCGTGGCCATAATGGCGGGCACGTTGCAGCCGAAGCCGATGATGAGCGGCACGAACGCCTTGCCCGGCAGTCCGATGGCGCGCATCAGGCGGTCCATCACGAATGCGGCGCGGGCCATGTAGCCCGAATCCTCAAGCACGGCAAGGAACAGGAAAAGGAAGAACACCACGGGCACGAACGTCGCCACGGTCTGGATGCCGCCGCCGATGCCGTCGGCGATGATCACCTTGAGCCACTCGGGGCAGCCGATCGCAAGGAGCGCCTCGCCCAGCCCCTCGACGAAGATGCCGCCGAAGAGAATGTCGAAGAAGTCGATGAACGCGCTGCCGAAGTTCTGCGTGAACAGGAACATCACGTACATCACCGCAAGGAAGATCGGCAGGCCGAGCCAGCGGTTCAGAATCACGCTGTCGATGCGGTCCGTGAGCGTGCCGCCCGAAAGCTTCCCGCGGCGGATCGCCTTGCCGGCAATCTCCCCAACAAACTGGTAGCGGGCGTTGGCCACGGCAATGTCAAGTTCGCCGCCATGCTTCTTGCTCACGGGCCCGACAATGCTGCGGACGGTGTCCGCCGTCTCTTCGCTCACCTTCTCGTAGGCCGCTTCCGATCCCTCGAGCATTTCCCTGGCATACCACTCGGGGTGCTGCAGGCCCGTCTTTTTAAGCACATCGGCCACCTTGGCGGCCGCATCGGCAAGATCCTCCGGATACTTGACGGACATCGGCGGAACCTTGGGGGCGGCAAGGAACTCCTTGACAGCCTGCTTGAGCTCTTTCACGCCCTGCTCCCTGGAGGCCACGATGCCCAGAACCGGGCAGCCGAGCGCCTGCTCGAGCGCCTTCAGGTCGACTTCGATCTTGTGATTCTTCGCGATGTCGAGCATGTTCACGACGATCAGCATCGGAACGCGCATCTCAAGGAGCTGCGCCGTGAGGTACAGGTTGCGCTCGAGGTTGGCCGCGTCAACAATGTTGACCACGCACTCGGCATCGTTGGTGAGAATGTAGTCGCGGGCCACGCGCTCGTCTTCGCCCGAGGTGCTGCCCGGAGTGAGGGAATAGATGCCCGGCAGATCGACGACATCGATCTGCTGATCGGCAAACACATAGCGGCCGACTTTCTTTTCGACGGTCACGCCTGGCCAGTTGCCCACTTCCTGACGGGCTCCTGTGAGTGCATTAAAAAGCGTCGTCTTTCCGCAATTGGGATTGCCGACGACGCAAATGGTCTTCTTCTGCATTGTCCTGCCTTTTACTGCTTGTCCTGAGAAATTTCCAAAATGGCCGCCTCATCCTTGCGCACGCTGATGAGGCTGTCACGCACGCGAATTTCAACGGGATCGCCCAGCGGGGCGACGCGCAGCACCTCGAACTGGGCTCCTGGCGTCACGCCGAGCATCAGCAGACGGTGCCGGTATTCGGAAGCCGCCTTGCCGTAGGAGACGATCGTCCCCTTCTGTCCGGGCTGAAGATCTTTCAAAAGCATCTTGATTTCCTTAGTAAACATAAATTCTCTGGGCTTCATCCCAGTTGACGCCGATGCGTCCGTCGCCAGCAGCAATGAGCACCCCCTGCCCCGGTTCTCCGCAAAGGATCCTCACCCGGGAGCCGGGGTGCATGCCGAGTTCGCCAAGCCGCATCTGCTGCTCGGCTTCGGTCTTGATTTTCACCACCGTCGCCTCCGTTCCCTTCGGAAGCTCGGTCAGGCGGACGATTCCGCGAAAGCCTGTAGACATGGAGTTCACCTCTTGCTGCGTGTCAAAAACGGGAGCTGCGCATGGAGCAAAGCACTCGGGTGGTAATCATAGTGAGAATCACTCTTATTTACAAGTCAGGATTTCTGCCTAGGCGCAACCCAGGCGCACGGCGCAAAAAAGCGCCCGCAGCCGTCCCGGAGATGATCATCCAGGCAAGGCCGCCGGGCGCTCCGGCAGGCGGGAAAAGCCCCCTCCTCGGTCTGCAGCGCTCAGGCTATCCGCGCTTCTTGGGAAGCCGGGCGATGAGCGAAGAGGTGTCCCATCGGCCGCCGCCCATCCGCTGCACGTCGCCGGAGAACGAATCGATGACGGCCCTCATCGGGGGGCTCGAGCCGTTGCGCCGCGCCTCGTCAAGGGCGATTCCGAGATCCTTTCGCATCCAGTCCACGGCAAAGCCGAAGTTGAACTGATCGCGCACCATGGTGCCGCCGCGCGCATTCATCTGCCAGGAGCCCGCCGCGCCCTTGCCGATCACCTGGAGCACCCGGTCCATTTCCAGTCCCGCGTTCATGCCGAAGGCAAGCGCCTCGGCCAGTCCCTGCACGAGCCCCGCGATGCAGATCTGGTTGACCATCTTGCAGAGCTGCCCGCTGCCCGAGGGGCCCATGTAGGTGACGGCGCAGCTGTAGGCGCCGATCACATCGCGCACGGCCTCGAAAACCGCCTCGTCTCCGCCGCACATGACGGTCAGAGTGCCCTGCTCGGCGCCCGACTGTCCGCCCGAGACGGGCGCGTCGATGAAGTGCCTGCCCGTCTTCGCCATGAGCGCGTGCATCTCGCGGGCCACGTCGGCCGAGTCCGTCGTGTTGTCAACAAAGACGGCGCCCTCACGCATGCCTGCAAGCGCCCCGTTCTCTCCGAGAATGACGCTGCGCAGATCATCGTCGTTGCCCACGCAGGCAAACACGACATCGGCTCCCGCAGCCGCTTCGCGCGGCGTTGCGGCGGACCGTCCGCCGAACTCCGCAACCCACTTTGCGGCCTTTGCCGCGGTCCTGTTGTAGACCGTCACGTCGTGTCCGGCCTTTTTCAGGTGACCGGCCATGGGGTAGCCCATGACGCCCAATCCGAGAAATGCAACCTTGCGCTCTGGCATTGTTCAGGCTCCTAGAAAAAAGGGCGGCAATCTGCCGCCCGCTGTGATCCGCGTCTACTGCGCGTCCTCTTCTTCAAACTCGTCGACCCGGTTCGCCACCGCATCGCCCCAGTCGTAAAGCGCATCGAGGACCGTCCTGCGCTTTTCAAAAACGGCCTCGGGCATGCGCCCTTCCTGCTGGGCGAGCTCATCGGCCTCGGCAATCGAATCGATCTCCTCGAAATAACGCTCGAGCGTGAGTCCCGGGCCCTTGCCGTCGATGAGCCGCTCGCGGCAGTGCTCGCGCCATTCGGCCTTCTCGCCGTCCGAGAGCGTCTCAGGATAGTTGCGCGCCCGGAAGCGGAAAAAGAGCTCCTCAAGCCGAGGATCGTCAAAATGGATGGCGCCGCGCGAAACGTCGTCCGCGAAGTCCTCCGCGCTGTCGCCGTGCAGCCGCTCCATCATCGTCTGGTCTTCGGGCGAGATGAAGCCCTCGTAAAGCGCAACGTCGCAGTCCTGCGGCTCGCGCGGCTCCTCCTTGCACGAGCGGCTGTCGATCACCGGCCCCTCGATTTCGCTGCGGATGCGGCCGAGCGCCTCACCGTTGGCGATGATCCTGGAGATGTCAAGGCCGAAACGGCTGCAGACATCGGGCGTGAGCACGCGGATGTTGTCGCAGACGAAGGGGAAGGTGTTGATCTTGAGCGCCCTCAGGGCAAGGCGCTTTTCGCCCTCCTGGAGATCCTGGGTCCTGCCGAACGCCCGGCGGCAGATGTCCTCGGACTTCATGCCGAGCAGTTCGTTCGGGTCGCGGGACAGATCCCAGACCAGGAATTCGTTCTTGTTAGCCGGGTTCACGGCAACCGGCATCACCACGCGGATGAAGCCCCTCTGCTGGCCGGCGGAAATGTCGATCCACACGCAGGGCCTGCCCGAGCCGAGCGCCGCTGCGACGGCATTCTTGCAGCGGTTGTGCAGCGCCCAGTTCCACAGGCGCGGCTGGCGCTGGCGGATCAGGCGCGCAAGCTCGATCGTGGCCATCACGTCGCTTGCCGCATCGTGCGCGTGCTCGTGGGAAAGGCCGTTGGCGGCCGTTATCTTCTCGAGCCGGAAGGACTTGCGCCCCTGCTTGGCGGGATCGTCGGTCTCGAAGTCGGGCCAGTTGATGCCCTCGGGACGAAGCGCCCACACGGCAAGCACCAGGGGAAAGAGGTCCCAGCGCGAGCACTCGTTCTTCCACTCGCGCCCGTACGTGTCGTAGAGGTTGCGCCAGAAGAGAAAGCGCGAGATTTCATCGTCGAACTTGAGCGAGTTGTAGCCGACGGAAACCGTTCCCGTCTCATTGAACCGCTCGTGGATGCGGCGTGCGAATTCATCCTCGCTCAGCCCGTGTTCCTGGGCCGTCTGAGGCGTGATTCTCGTGACGAGGCAGGCGCCGGGCTGCGGCAGATAGTCTTCGGCGGGGCGGCAGTACCAGATATCGGGCTCCCCGATGATGTTCAGATCCTCGTCTGTTCTGATGCCTGCAAACTGTGCTGGACGGTCGATGCGCTGATTCAAGCCAAACGTTTCGTAATCGTGCCAGTAGAAAGTCTTCATTCTCTTAAAACCTTTCGGACAAAGCCATGCTTAGCATTTCTAGTGAGGCAGAGACTTTAGCACACTGTTCGCTCGCTCCCTTGCTCTGGCACAAAGAAAGGCCGCCTGCACCGGAAAAACACTGATGTTCTCCGGCCGCCGGGCGGCCTTGCGCATGCACGGACGGGGGTTCGCGTCAGCCGAGCAGCTTGGTGAGGATGCGCTCCCAGACGTCAACGCCCGCAGACAGATACTTCGGGTCAAAGTGCATCTCGCGGTGGTGCAGGCCGGGGGCCGCCCCCACGCCGATGCCGAAGTACGCCGAGCGAATCTGGGGCTTTTTCTCCTTGTAGAAGTGGAAGTCCTCGCCGCCGCCTCCGCATGCGCCGTAGAGCCTTTGCTCGCCCACCGTCTCGACGATCGCCTCGTCGATGAGCTCCATGAGCGCCTTGTCGTACTCGGGAGCCGGGCAGTAGTCGACGTTCTCAAACTCGACCTCTCCGCCGTAGCCGGCAGCGACAGCCTTGGCCTGACGCTCCATGTTCTCGAGCATCTTGTAGAAGATGTCATTGGTCTGGGCACGCAGATCGAACATCACCTCGCACCAGGCTGCAAGCGAATTCACGGCACCCTGCTCGGTCTGCATGCGCGTGGCCTTGACCGTCCAGGACTTGTTCGGATCGTAGTGCTCGCTATTGACCATAGCGATGAAGCTCATCGCCTCATCGATCGGGTTGACGCCAAGATGCGGCCTTGCACCGTGGGCTACCTTGCCGATGAAACGCACGCGCACCGTGGCACTTGCCACGTGGTTGAGCGAAGAGCACATGCCGCCCGCGGGCATGTCCTGCTCGGGGCGGATGTGCGCGCCGATGGCCACGTCAACATCCTCGAGCACCCCGTCCTCAATCATCCAGAGCGCGCCCGAGCGGATTTCCTCGGCAGGCTGGAACACGAGCTTGAGCGTTCCGCTCTGCACCTTGCCGAGCATGCGCTCAGCCACGCAAAGCAGCATCGCCGTGTGGGCATCGTGGCCGCAGGCATGAATGGCGCAAGTGCCGCCGTCCTCCGTGCTGAACGGCAGGGCATCCATGTCGGCGCGGGCCAGAACCACAGGGCCGGGATTGCCCGAGCGGATCCAGGCCACCACGCCGGTCCTGCCAACGGGAGCCTTGTACTCGATCCCAAGTTCATCGAGAACCTTCACAACATAGGCGGACGTTTTCTTTTCCGTGCCGCCGACTTCGGCGAGCGGATGCAGGTCCGCATAGATCTTCTGGACGTTAAGTGCCATCAGTGTCTCCGCAAAGTGGTCAGTGATGGCGGCAGTGTACGCTTTTCAGGCCAGCCGTATCATCTGGATGAATCCGTAGCAAAAACAGCGCTCAATTCTGGATCTGCGCGGGATCGGGCACGCCCTGGGTCCTCAGAACGCCGATGACGTCGATCGCATCGGCGCGCGCGATCTCTTCCGGGCTTGCATGGAGCGCATCGCGCTTGGCGCGGCCCGACAGGCCGTTCACCTGCGTGTCAAGCGCAAGCGAGAGCACCGCATACTGCAAGGCGCGCCTGTCCGAAGCGCTCCCGCGCATGCTCTGGGCAATGCAGTCGGCAAAATGCCAGGCGCCAAGGCGGTTGCCGGCAACCAGCGCGTCGCGGTACAGGGCGCATGCCGCTTCGGGGATCTGAGATCCCGGCGCCTGCAGCGCGGCGACGTCGGCCTGGGTGACAAGGTCGGCCTGGGGTTCGCTCTTCGGTCCGAACTCGTACCAGACGGCCGCGATGACGAAGGCGACGAAAATGACTTTTTCGACATGATTCGGAATGGCTGCCATGCTCTGAATGCTCCAGTCTGTTCTTGCGCAAACGATACAGCCGAACGGCGCCGGCGGGCAAAGCTCCGCCAGCGGGAAAGTGCGGAAAACGGCGCAGCATTCCCTGTTGCGTTTTCACCACAAATGTGGAAATCCCGCCGAATTCCCCACCATATCCTGAACAGACCTGCTCAAGACGCACTATATTTCGTGTCCGACACGGCGCATGAAGCGCGCAAAAGAAACATACGATCTGGAGAATTTTTTATGAGAGTCATCGGTATCCTCAATCAGAAGGGCGGCGTCGGCAAGACGACCCTGTCCATCAACATTGCAGCCGAGCTGGCCGCACGCGGCAACAAGGTTCTGCTCGTCGACGGCGATCCTCAGGGCTCGAGCCTTGACTGGGCCGCCAGCCGCGAGAATGATCTGCCGTTCACGGTCGTGGGCTACTCCAAGGCGAACCTGCACAAGACGATTGAGGACATCGGCAAGGGCCGGGACTTCATCGTGATCGACGGCGCTCCTTCGGTGAAGGATCTGTGCCGCACGGCGATCATGTCGAGCGATCTGGTGCTGATTCCGGTCCAGCCCTCCCCGTTCGATGTCTGGGCGGCGTCGGACGTGGTCAAGCTCGTCACCGAAGCGCAGATCTACAAATCCAATCTGAAGAGCGCCTTCGTCATCAACCGCCGCATTCAGAACACGGCGATCGGCCGCGATGTCACCGATGCCCTGGCCGAGTTCGAGATTCCGGTCCTGAATACCTCGCTCGTGCAGCGCGTGGTGTACGCCGAGTCCGCGGCATCGGGCCTGTCGGTCACCGAGCGCGACCCCAAGAGCCAAGCCGCTGCCGAAATCCGCTCTCTTGTCGACGAGATTCTCCCGCTTCTGCAGGGCAGAAGGTCGGCCAAGACCAAGGCTTCCAAGAAGGAGAAGGAATGACCGGCAAGAAGGTTGGATTCGGAGGCTCGCGCCCCTCAGTCCGCGCGAGCACCCAGAAGATGGATGCCTGGGTCTCAGGCCAGCAGAAGAATTCCGAAACGATCATCAGGGCTGATGAAAAAATGAAGCGGCTGTCTCTGGACCTGACGGCCACGATGCACAGGGATCTGATGACCTACTGCATTGCGCACGACACCAAGGCCTCGGATCTGCTCCGGGATCTAATCGCCAAGAAGATCTATTAAGGCGCTGCGCCGCATTGCAGGCGCCGCCCATCCGAAACGCCGCCGCTACTGGATTGCAGTCGGCGGCGATTCTTTTGCGGGTCATAGCGGGTGAGATCCACCATCAGCGGAGCTTCGCATCCGTTCCTCAGGCAAAAATCCTAGGCGGCCGATCGGCGCAGCCTCCGGGCGGATTTCCCGCGCCGGATCATGCCGGATGCGCCAGCCCGGATTTTTCGGATCGGTGCCGAAAGAATCGGCGAAAGAAATCGGAGAGACGCGGGAAAAAAACGTAGACTATTCATAGCCCTCACGCTATTTGCATTCGACGCAGATCGGCCTTCTGCGATTGCCTAATTCTCTCAAGCAATTTTCCACGATTTTCAGAAAAATGCGCGGACGACAAAAAAATTCCGCGATTTTGGCAAGAGTTCTTCATCCTGAACGCTTCACTGAACCACAATTCAGCTGGTACGTAAAATACCGTTTTCGTTATTTTTCGGCACCAAAATCCACCCGCCCCGGATGCTCTTCCGGAGCCGGAAAAAACCTTGGAAACGAAGGAGAAACGCGATATTCAGCAGTGCGTTTTCTGCACCTGCCGCATAACGGATCGGCTATCAAAATCGCGCGCATCTCTGTCAGATGTCAATAATTGCAGAACAGCGATTTACCTCGCCTGGCGCCCCGAAAAATCGTGTGATTTCTGACCACAGCTCACACACTGCTTAGCAAATTGTTTTTATTACCGTTTTTCCTGATTAACACTGGGCATTTCCGCCTATCTTCATCACTTTAAAAGCCTCCAAATCGCTTCAAACATGAAAGCACCCGATCTCGATGCGTTTGACTGCCTTATTTTCAATTTTCGTCTTTTTGATATTGTCATTGTTATTCTATTCGTTATCAGAAAAATGCCGTGTGAATTTTTGATTTAGTTTTATGATCTTTTTATAACTATCTATATGAATAAACGTTCAGTCTTCTTTGCAACCATGATTACCAGATTGGTGCACGACTCTTTATTGGCGACACTCAGCAATGGTTGCTCGTATGATGAATTTATCCATACTTCATAAGTATGATTTTTTCGAGAATCGTAATAGTTATATTATGCTATGTTATCATCTTGATGAATAATCGTTCATTTGCTTAATTTTTAGGCTTATTCATTTTGATTTATAGCTTGGACTCTGAGTCCGAAAAAATTATGATCCCGCATTTGCTATTGTTATCTTCGATATTCTACGTGTTATTTCTCTCTATCGTTATTATTCTACGTTTTATTGAGATTTTTTAGCCAATGCAACCTGCTGATTTTCCGTGAAGCTGCACATCAGGCACGCCCTGTTGCCTCCAGAAATGAAATGTGAGATAATTAGCATAATCGTAAGTCTTATGGCGAATTTTCGTTGGAATTCTACGTATATGAGACCATCCATAGCTGTCGAAGAGTCCCTGGCCACCCTGGGTCACAACATCAAGATGGCGCGTCTGAAGCGTCGCCTCCCCCAGGCCGTCCTAGCTGAGCGCTCGGGTGTCGGCCTCTCTACCCTCGCCAAAATCGAGCGTGGTGACACGGGGGTGGCGATCGGTACCGTCGCCTCGGTCCTGCAGGCTCTGGGACTCGGCACTCCCTTTGCGGAGATCGGCGCCAGCGACCCGCTTGCGCAGGCACTTGACCCCGCTATTCTACCCAAGCGCGTCCGGCTCAAGACACCTCGTCTATAACGATACTTTTGATTATGTCATCTATCTTTGATATTGAATTACTTTATCAGTCGAGAAAAATCAAAATCGGCTGTTTAGCGATTACAGAATCAAATAAAAACCCGCTCTCGTTCGAGTACGATTCCAGCTGGCTGAAAAACGGGTACGCCCTCGGAGCCGATCTGCCGCTCACTTTCGGCGTCCACAGGGTCATCCCGCTGCGCATTCCGGGACGGGCCGGCCTGCTCTCGCGCGCCAGTTCATTCGGGTTTCTGTGCGACGCCTCTCCGGGCGCCTGGGTCCCCACGCTCCTGGAGCGTGCCGAATTTTTCGGCCTCAAGGCAAACGGGCTGCCCGCAAAATCGAATAGCGCAAACAAGCTATTGTTCTCGGTCGGACACCCCGGTGACGCCTTTTCTGCCTATTCCTGCAAAGATAGCACTTTTGCAATCAGAAAAAAATCGACCTCGAGCACCGAAAACAGGTCCCTCTCGAAAATCGTCCGGCTGATGGAGGCCTACCCCGGCAATTTGAGGCGGTTCACCGAAGAGGACATCGCTCTGCTCGTAAACAACACGACCGACATTGGAGGCGCCTCGATCAAGGCGCTCGTGACGCTCACAAGGGATGGAAAAACGACCGACTGGGTCGTCAGGTGCAAGAGGCCCGAAGATCCCTGCGCTACGCCCCTCTGGACGGCCGTGACGGCCTCTCTTGCCCGCTCGGCAGGCATCCGGGTTCCGGACTTCTCCTATGAGCTCTGCGCGCGTTTTGGCGCCTTTCTTGAGAAGCGTTTCGACAGGACGGAAGGGGGCGAACCGCTGATGGCGCTCTCGGCAGCGACGCTCTGCGCCCGCCCCTCGCCCTACAAGGCCCTCACCGCCCCCATCCCCAGCTGGCTTGACGTCGCGGACATCATCAACCGCGAAGGCTCGGCCCCCGCCGAAGACCTCCGGGAACTCTTTCTGAGGCTTGTCTTTGCGACCTTCGTCAGCCTGCCGGGACTCACGCTCGAGCGCATCTGGTTCGTGCGGCAGGGCGGCGGCTGGCGTCTTGCGCCGATGAGCGCCCCCTGCGCCATGCCGCCCCTTTCGGGCAGCAGGCAGCTGGCAATCCCACTCTCGGGCAACGACGCGGCGAGCTCCATCGAAAAGCTTGAGGAAGCGAGCAGATACTTCGGCGTGCCGCGACAGGAGGTCCGGCTCATCACGCTTGAGGTTGCCAAAGCCGTGCACGCATGGCGGGAAAAGGCCATGTCCGCGGGGGCGGATCTCTCGGAAATCGCCTCGATGCAAGCCGCTTTTCTGAGCTGAAAAAAAGCCGGGAGACCGCTTCGGATCGCCCGGCTTGTCCGCCTTAGGATGCGCCTATTCGGCTCTTGGCGGCTGCGCCTTTACTCTGGCTTTCTGCAGCACGGCGCCGAAGAATCCGTCGGTGTCGTGCATGTGCGGCAGCATGACGAAATACTCGCCGAAGCGCTCCTTCTGGAACTCGGGCAGCTCCACGCCCTGGCGCGCAAGAACGTCCGTCGCGCTGAGCAGCTCAAACTCCGGGTGTTCGGCAAGGAATGCCTCGACCACCTCCTGGTTTTCGCGTCTCAGGACCGAGCACGTGGCGTACACGATCCGGCCTCCGTCCTTGAGAAGCTTTGCGGCCTGCTCCAGCACGGACTTCTGCACGGCGTTGATGCGCTCGAGCTCCTCGGGCGAGAGGCGCCACTTGAGGTCGGGATTGCGCCGCAGCGTTCCTGTGCCCGTGCAGGGAGCATCCACCAGCACGCGGTCAAACTTGCCCCTCAGGCGCTTCACCCGGTTGTCCGACTCGTCCCGGATGGCGATCGGATGCACGTTCGAGAGCCCCGCCCTTCTCATTCTGGGCTTCATCGAGTCAAGGCGCTTTTCATTGACGTCAAAGGCGTACAGACGGCCGCTCGAGCGCATGATGGCGCCCACGGCCAGAGTCTTGCCGCCCGCCCCCGCGCAAAAGTCGCAGATCATCTCGCCGCGGCGGGCCGAAAGCAGACGCGCGATGAGCTGGCTGCCCTCGTCCTGAACGTCGATCCGGCCCTCCTGGTACATCGGCCAGCGGATGAGGCCCGGCTTTCCGGCAAGACGGATTCCATCGGGCGAAAAGCGCATGGGAGAGGCTTCGACGCGGTGCTCGGAGAGCTCGGCGAGGACCTCTTCCCGGGACGCCTTGAGCGTGTTGACGCGCAGATCGAGCGGCGCGCCCTGAAGCGAAGCCTCAAAGAGCTTGTCCGCATCCGGGCCGTACTGCTCGCGCACCAGCGCGTAGAGCCACTCGGGCATTTCCGCCCGGACGTGTGCGGGTGCCTTGCCCATGTCGGCCGCAAGCATGTTCTCAAGAGGCTTCTTGTCACCCGCAAGGCTCGACTCGCCGAGCGCGCCGATGCCGTACTGCAGGGCGAGCGTGAGCAGCGCCGCAAGGCGCGGAGCGCGCTCGGGCTTCACGGGCTTCATGCGCCAGGCGATGCCGCCCAGGTGCCGCAGGCCGTAGTAGATCGCCTCGGCGATGATCGTGCGGTCCCTTGCGCCCAGCATGGGATTGGATTTGAAAAACGCCTTCATCAGCTGATCGGACGGGCCGTCGAGCTTGAGGATCACGGCAAAGGCGCGCGCGAGCTCGCTCACGATGAGTTCGGTGATGCGCACTTCTCCGGGATTGCGCTTGGCCATGCGCTCTGCGCTTGCGGGCCCCTTGACAATGCGGCCCTCTGCCCGGTCGGCGCGGTTCTTTTCCTGCTGGCGGCGGTGCGCTGCCGCCTGGCGCTCGGTCTGATGCCTGCCTTCGGTCTTTTCACGTCGCGGCTTGACGGGGGCGAACGGACGGCGCTTGGCGGGTTTCTTTTCGGTCATAAAAGTTCCCTTAAATCTCGTTGCTCATGACGACCAGGCTTGCGGCCGTTTCATCGTCCATCTTCACGCGTCCGCCCTCAAGGCGCACTTTTCCGAGCGCCGCAGCGCGCACGCAGCGCGGATACAGCACGTGCTCGAGCTTGAGTCCGCGATGCGCGAGACGGTCCGGATCGTCGCCGGGCAGCACGGGCACCACGGCCTGGCCGATGATGGCTCCGCCGTCAAGCTCCGTGCTCACGTAGTGCACCGTGCACCCGTGCACGCGCACACCCGCGGCAATCGCCCGCTCGTGCGTGTCGAGCCCCTTGAACAGAGGCAGCAGCGCGGGATGAATGTTGAGGATCCTGCCCGCATAGTGATCGACGAACCGGGCGGTGAGCACCCGCATGAAGCCGGCAAGCACGATGACATCGGGCTTGAGGGGGTCGATCGCCGCAATCATGGCCTCTTCAAACTCCTCGCGCGTTGCATAGAGCTTGTGATCGACCACAATCGAATCGATGCCCATCTCGCGGGCACGCTCAAGGCCGGCAGCCCCCGGCCGGTTGCTCAGCACGGCCGCAATCCGCACGCCGTCGGCGAGCCAGTTCTCGCGCTGGGCGGCCTGTGCGATGGAAACGAAGTTCGAGCCGCGGCCCGAGATCAAAATGACAATGTTCTTCATGGGAAAATCCGCAAAAAGGAAGATCAGTACATTCTGTTAATTGTACCCGTCCCGTCCTGCCGGCCGCTCTCGCTTCAGAACCGGTCCGCAGAATTCCCCAGAGCGCCTGCCCGCACTCCGGTATTACCAACTGCGTCAGCAATACCGCACGCGGCCGGGCGCGGCATTTCTCTCTGAGAGTAAAGTGCCCGCAGGCCGGCTGGCGGATCAGCCGGAAAGAACGAAACCGATTGAAAGATTTCTCACCATGAACACGGCATTTTTCTTTTGTGCAACTCTGAGCACCGCACTGCTCATCGTGCAGTGCCGCCGTTCCATGGCCTGCCGAATGTGCCGCATCTAGGCACCTGATCCGTCCCGGGCCATCCGCCGGCCGGATCGCACAGCTCCCGTCATCAACCCCTTTTGCAACAGCAGCTGCCGGCACAGGGCCGCAGCCGCCAGCCTTTTTCACGCTTTTCATCAGGAGATTTCACCATGCAGCGCCGTCACATCATTGCCGCTTTCGCCGCCCTTTCCATCGCCGGGACACTGCCCGCAGCCGCCGCGGCCAAGGACCTCAAGGTGGGAGCCACCGCCGGACCCCATGCCGCGATCGTCGCCGAGGCCGCCATGGTCGCCCGCACCCGCGGACTCAAGGTCAAGGTGGTCGAATTCACCGATTACATCACGCCGAACCAGGCCCTAGAAGACGGAGCGCTCGATGTCGTGGTCTACCAGCACGAGCCGTTCCTCAACAACTACAACAAGCAGCGCGGCACGCATCTGGCGAAGATCGCCAACGCAGTCGTGCAGCCGATGGGCCTGTACTCGAACAGAATCCGCAGCCTCAAGGCCATTCCGAACGGAGCGCGCATCGCCATTCCCAATGATCCGACCAACAGCGGCCGCGCGCTGTTGCTCCTGCAGAATGCCGGGCTTATCACGCTGCGCAGCGGCGTGGACGGCTCCAAGGCGGTCCTTGCGGACATCAAGAGCAACCCGAGAAGGCTCAAGATCATCGAGCTGGAGGCGGCGCTGCTCCCGCGCAGCCTCGACGACGCGGACGTGACGGCCATCCCGATGAACTACGTCATCAGCGCGGGGCTCTCGCCCAAGAAGCAGGGATTTTTCTTCGAGGATCTGAAGGCTCCGTTCGCGCTCATGATCATCGCCTCGCGCGAGAACAACCGCAGCGACGCCAGCGTGCGCGCTTTCGTCAAGGCCTATCAGTCCGAGCCCGTGCGCACCTTCATCATCAAGACCTTCAAGGGGGCGGTGAATCCCGCCTGGTAGACACCGTTTGAGGTTCCGGGGAAGCGGATAAATGCGGGTTCCGCCTCCCCGGTGCCGCCTGCAGCCTTCCTTGCGCCGGAAAATCTTCCGGCATTCCCGAATGCCCGCCCTCGCGCAAATGTCAGTGCATGGTAGTTCTCTGTGCACGATCACAATGCTCTTGTTTCCGTGCTGGGCGTCACAGTTCGGAAAAATCCGCCTGGCGCCCGCCCCGAGCGCCCTGCGCCCTCTCCGGGCGCAGCCAGATATGCAGCTTGCCCCCTGCATGGGGTTGCACTCGCCCGTTTGCGCTACACCGAAGGCTGAAAGCGGCTAGCGCAGATCCGTGAGCCAGTTGATCTGCTGGATTTTCGAATCCAGCTCCCGGTACTCCTTGCAGAGCCTGTCGAGCTGCCGGCGCTTGTCGGCAACCTTGACGGTGCTCAGGATCCTGATTTCGGACCTCAGAGCGCGGCTCACAACGTCGCTTGCCGTGTTGAGGAATTCCCGCAGCATCTGGATCTTGCGCTCCAGGCAGTCGCGCCGCGCGATGAGCTCCGTGAGCGTCACGCCCTCCTCGGCAACTGCGGAATTGGTCAGATTGATGCGGATGATCAGATGCTCGAGCCGAGCAAAAAGCCCGTCCATCTCCGAGAGCAGCGCCTCGGGATCCTCGGCCGGGCTCTCGCCCTCCTGTACGCGCGCGTTACTGCGCAGGCGATCCTTGAGCTGGGCAAGACGGCGCTGTATGTCGGCCCGCTCCTGCAATGCTTCGGCTAACTTCATGGTGATTTCTCCCGCCCGGCAAGCCGCCCGTGCATGGATCGCACTGCGGCCTGGAGCTTGCGTGTTTGCAGACCGATTGTACGCACCGCTTCAGTGGCGTACCTTAGCAAGCCATCCGTGTCATCTATGGAAAACGTGGGATTTCTCACGTTTTTCATAGGAAAAACGTGAAAACCTGACGAAATCGACAGGAACCTGCGGCCATCCCGAACTCTCCCCCGTATCTGGAAGATCGTCTATGCTTTCTCATCGAGAAGGCTTGCGGATCCAGGAGCTAGGACGAGTCCTGAATTTCGCCTGAGAAAGCCCTCTCCTGATGCGTCGCCCGCCTCTGAGACGGCAGTTGGGCTCAGTGCTGCGGACCATGCCGCCACAACAACCTGACCAAGAGGAGGCATGGCGCCTACCCCCGCAGAACGCAGAGGCTTGTGCGCCTGAGCATTTCCATGACCGTCCTGCATTCCCACATCAAGACTTCCCGCAGAGCCCTTCTGCTCGCCTCTGCCGGAGTTTCCGTCGCCTCCACGCTGGCCCGTCCGGTGCACGCCGCCGCAGCCGATTCCTGGACCGCCACGCAGCCCGTACTGCAGAACGCCGGCTGGTTCAGCCTGAAGGCCGCAGGCGCCACCATCCACGTCATCTCGGACGGAACCGGCGCGCAAAGCGTCGAGCTTGCCCTGGCCCCGCGAGAGACCGTCGCCGAGTACCTGAAGCGTTCCTTGCTTTCCCCCGAAACGCTCGAGTCGTTCCGCAACGTCTTTCTGATTGAAATGCCCGGCCGCCGCATCCTCGTCGACACCGGATACGGAGCGCAGAAAGGCCTGGCATTCAAGCGCCTTCTGAGCGCAGGCCTCAGCCCCGAATCCGTGACGGACATCCTCATCACGCACTGCCACGGGGACCACATCAGCGGTCTGCTCGCCGGGTCCGAATGCGCCTTTCCGAAAGCCATGGCCTGGGTTTCGCTGGAGGACCTGGAATCCTTCCGCCTCAAGACCCCGAAGGAAGCCGTCCGCAAGGCAACCGAGCGGGCGTTTGCTCCCTATTTCATCCGTCGCGCCGTGCATTACTTCAACGAGGGCGAAGAGATCATCCCCGGCATCCGGGCATACCGCCACCCTGGGCATACGCCGGGACACACCTTCTACGAATTGACTTCGGCAGGACAGACCGTGGTCTTTGCCGGGGACGTCGCACACATGGCTGCGCTGCAGTTCGCCAGGCCCGACATTTCCGTCAAGTACGACATGCAGCCCGAGCAGGCTGCGCAGGAGCGCAAGGCGCTGTTTGCGCGCGCTGCAGACAGCGGCGTGCTGATTGCCGGCACGCATCTGCCGTTCCCGGGAATCGGCCACGTGCGCCGCGAGGCGGAGGGCTATTCCTTCCTTCCCGTTCCGTTCCGCGACCGGGCATAAGCGCCGGCGCGCCGGAACTCAGCGCTCCTCGTCCGGCCTCGTGTAGTGCATGACGGCGAGCTCGATTCCCCTGAGCCTTTCGGGGGATCTGTCGGGCTTGCCGCCTTCGGTGACCGGCAGCTCTCGCACCCAGGCTACGCGGCGCGGGCACTTGAACCGGGCGAGCATGGAAGAGAACGCGAGCTTGAGGGCCGCGGCGGGAAGCGGCTCTGCCTCCGGCACGAGCAGCGCCGTCACAACCGCGCCCCAGACCTCGTCCGGCATGCCGATCACGCGGCAGGCCCGGATGCCGGGAATCGATTCGATCTGCTGCTCGACCTCCGCCGGATAGACGTTCTCTCCGCCCGTCACGATGAGATCGCTTCTGCGGCCGAGGATGTGCACTTCACCCCGCTCATCGATCCAGCCCATGTCGCCTGTGGCAAACCAGTCCTCGCGGTCAATCGCGGGCGCGCCCCAGTAGCCGAGCATCAGGCTTGGCGTGCGCACTTCGATCGCGCCGTTCACGGCACGGATCCGCACTCCGGCATTTGCCGAGCCGCAGGCCTCGGACGGCTTGAAGCGGTCAGCAAAGCGCGTCGTCACCACGTTGCTCGCCGTCTCGGTCATGCCGTAGGTCGTCACGATCGGGATGCCGAGCCTTGCGGCCCGCTCGCGCAGCTTGCGGTTCATCGCCGAGCCCCCGAGCAGCAGCGCGCGCACGTGCTCGGGAGGACGCCACTCGGGGTACTTCTCAAGCACCATGGCCAGCATCGTGGGCACGATGCTCGCAAGCGTCGCCCTTTGCTCGGAGAGCTTTCGCACGAACGAGTCGACCGTGAACTTTCCGGGCAGCCCCACGGCCGAGCGGGCAAAGAGCGAGCGCGTGAGAATGGAAAAGCCGCCGATGCGGGCCGGCGAGATCGAGAGCTGCCAGAGGTCGCCTGGAGCAAGCGGAATGTTGTCGGCGCTTGAGACGGCGCTCGCGATGAGCGCCGAGCGCGACAGCATCGCGGCCTTGGGCCGTCCGGTCGTGCCCGAGGTAAAGAGCACCACGGCGCAGTCCTCGGGCAGCGGCTCGCGCATCTCATCGACCCGCTCGCAGAGCGCCGTGCGCTCGGGCTGCGTGAGTGCCGGGTGGATGAGCACGATCGGCGTCTTCAGCTCAAGCAGAGCGTAGATCTCGATGATGCTCTCAAGGCTTGCGCTGGCGGCAACGCACCGGGGCCTGCGGTCCAGGGGATCGAGATGCGCAAGGCGCGCCATCACGAGCTCGCGCACATCGGCAAACGTGTAGTCGCGCTCGCCGGTGCGCAGGCACAGTCCCTGCGGCAGTTCGTTTGCCGCGGCAAGAATCGACAGATCGTTCATGGCCGGCTACGGAAGGCGCTTGAACTTGGAAAAGTCGGGCCTTCTCTTTTCGAGGAATGCGTTCTTGCCCTCGCGCCCCTCTTCGGTCATATAGTAAAGAAGCGTTGCGTTGCCCGCCAGCTCCTGGATGCCCGCCTGTCCATCGCAGTCGGCGTTGAGCGCGGCCTTCAGACAACGGATCGCAATCGGCGAATTCGCAAGGATCTCGCGGCACCACTGCACCGTCTCGGCCTCGAGCCGCTCATAGGGCACGACCGTGTTGACAAGCCCCATGTCAAGCGCCTGCTGCGCGTTGTAGAACCGGCACAGGAACCAGATCTCGCGGGCCTTCTTCTGGCCGACGATGCGGGCCATGTAGGAGGCGCCCCAGCCGCCGTCGAACGAGCCCACGCGCGGCCCGGTCTGGCCGAACATGGCGTTGTCGGCCGCCACTGTGAGGTCGCACATCATGTGCAGCACGTGTCCGCCGCCCACGCACCAGCCCGCAACCATCGCGATCACGGGTTTCGGGCAGGTGCGGATCGCCCGCTGGAAGTCGAGCACGTTGAGCCTGGGGACGCCGTCTCCGCCGACATATCCGCCCGTGCCGCGCACGCTCTGGTCGCCGCCCGAGCAGAAGGCCTTTTCGCCCATGCCGGTGAGAATGATGACGCCGATATGCTCGTCGTCGCGCGCGTCGGCAAGCGCCGCCTCCATCTCGCGCACGGTAAGCGGACGGAACGCGTTGCGCTTTTCCGGGCGGTTGATGGTGATCTTGGCGATCCCCTCGCCGCACTTCTCGTAAATGATGTCGGTGTACTCGCCCGCCTTGTTCCACTGCGGAACCGGCGGCAAGCCGGACGTGTCGAGCATCGGCTGCATGATGTTTGCTCCTGTCTGCCGGGACTGGATGCCCGGAGTCTTGAAATGAATTCGTGCGTTTCGTACCCGGTGGTACGAAATATCGTACTGCATGGTACACTATTTTCGTTCTCTCATCCCGACACGAAAGGCCCGTGCCCATGCCGCAGCCAGACTCTCTGCAGCAAGCTCTAGCAAAAGCGAAAACCCCCAAGGGGCGCGAGCGCACCAAGGCGCTGCTCTCGGCCGCGATCGACGTCTTTCTCGAGCGGGGGTACGAGCGCGCGTCGCTCTCGGAGATCATCGCCCGCTCGGGCGGCTCGAAGTCCGCGGTCTACGCCCTGTACGGCAGCAAGGAAAAGCTCTTCATCGCCGCTCTCGGGATGATGCTCGAGGATGTGTACGAAGCGTACATGCGCGAGTATGAGGAAGGCCGCCCCTGGCATCAGGAGCTGCGCGTCTTTGCCCGGGTGTTTCTCTCAAGCATGATGAGCGAGCGCACGATCGGCTGCACGCGGCTCGTCTACGCGCAGAGCGCAGCACTGCCGGAAGCTGGCAGCTGGTACTACCGCGAGGCGCTTGCCGGCTGCTACCGCGCATTTGCCAAGGTGCTGGAAAACTCGCTGCCCCTTCCGATGAGCGAGCTCGAGAGCATTTCGCTGCACTTTGTCGAGTCGCTCAAGGCGCGCTACTTCACGCGCAGCCTGTGCATGCCGCAGCTCGCCGTGACGGCGCAGGAGATTGAAGAGGAAGCGCTTGCCTGCGCACGGGACGCCGAAGTGCTGATCCGCGTGCGTCTTGCAAGGGACGATCAGGAGCGCCGCAGGATGAAGCGCGGGAAAAAGCCGCGCAGGGCGGAAAGGACATCCTCTCCGGGATAGCTCTCGGCAACGGGCGCGAGTCCCGTGTCGATTCCGGGAGCAGACCGGTAGATCTGCAGTGCATAGGTTTCGCACCCCTCACGCCTCAGCCAGTCCGCAGTTTTGAGAATCTCACCGGGCGCAAGCAGATCCGGGTGCGCCGTCGTACGGGCTTCGTATGGCACGCCGCTCTCGCGCACGGCCCGGAAGCTTTCCAGAAAGTGCGCGCAACTTCCCGCCCTGCCCGTCGCGCGGTCAAAGACGGCCGGATCCTCCGGCGGCCCCTTCACATCGATGCCGATCCAGTCGGCAAGAGCAGCCGTCTCGGCAAGGCGCCTCGGATAGGCGCCCGAGGTGTGCAGCCCCACGAGCATTCCGAAATGCTCGCGCACGCGCCGCATGGCAGACGCCAGAGCCGGATCGGCGCAGGGCTCGCCGCCCGAGAACACCACGGCGTCGAGCAGCCCGCGCCGCCGCTCGAGCAGCGACTCGACCTCATCCCAGCCCGGGCGGGCCAGGACGCCGGAAATCCCCGGCATGCCGGCGCTCGCGCGCCCGAAGGCGCCTTCCCGCGGCTGCATCCAGGGATTGTGGCAGTAGGGACAGCGCCAGGGGCAGCCCTGCACGAACACGACTGCCGAGAGCCTGCCCGGATAGTCGATCGTCGTGAAGGGCGTGAGCGCGGCGACGCGAAGCGCCGCCGGCCCGGTTTCCTGAAGATTGCTACTTGTGCTCGGCACACTTGCTCTCGACAAAGTACTTGCGCTCTTCGAACTCGCCCTTCTTGCCGATGTTGAAGGACTGCACGGGACGGTGGTAGCCCATCACGCGAGTCCAGACCTCGCACTTCTGGCGCTCGCTGTCCTTGAGTTCGGGGATGTCGTTTCTGATCTGTTCAGTCATGATGTTTCTCCAAAAAAAGTCAGTGTCCTGATGGTTATCCGGCCTTCTGCGCCCGCTTCCTTGCGATCAGCTCGGCGTCGCACTTGGGGCAGAAGTCGTGCCGCCCGGAGAGGTACCCGTGCTTGGGGCAGATCGAGAAGGTGGGCGTCACGGTGATGTAGGGCAGACGGAAGCGCGTGAGCGTGCGGCGCACGAGATCGCGGCAGGCCTCGGGCGAGCTCACGGCCTCGTTCATGTACAGGTGCAGCACGGTGCCGCCCGTGTATTTTTTCTGCAGATCCTCCTGGCGCTCAAGCGCTTCGAACGGATCGTCGGTGAAACCCACGGGCAGCTGCGAGGAGTTCGTGTAGTACGGATTGCTCTCGGTGCCAGCCTGAATGATGTCCGGGTAGCGCTTCCTGTCCTCCTTGGCAAAGCGGTACGTCGTGCCTTCGGCGGGCGTCGCCTCAAGGTTGTACATGTGATCGGTCTCGGACTGGAACTTCACGAGCCGCTCGCGCACGTGGTCGAGCACATCGAGGGCGAACTGATGTCCCCACTCGCTCGTGATGTCGTGCTTGTCGCCGGTGAAGTTGCGGATCATCTCGTTCATGCCGTTCACGCCGATCGTCGAGAAGTGGTTGCGCAAGGTGCCCAGATACCGGCGAGTGTACGGGAAGAGCCCCTCGTCGATATGCCGCTGGATGACCTTGCGCTTGGTTTCGAGCGAATCGCGCGCCAGATCGAGCAGCTTGTCAAGCTGCGCGAAGAGGCCGTTCCGGTCGCCCTTGTACAGGTACCCGAGCCTGGCGCAGTTGATCGTGACCACGCCGAGCGAGCCGGTCTGCTCGGCCGAGCCGAACAGGCCGTTGCCGCGCTTGAGCAGCTCGCGGCGGTCAAGCTGCAGGCGGACGCACATCGAGCGGATCATGGTGGGGCGCGGCTCCGGGGTGGTGA
>ODAI012562711.1_pt1 | contig 36431 bp, 40 predicted proteins | sample 1539321 | NCBI WGS metagenome assembly ODAI01 (sample SAMN02144231, study PRJEB22623) | gut metagenome | biome: sheep rumen | host: Ovis aries | place: New Zealand
CATCATATCCATCGCCGTCGTCCATATGCGACATATGGTAATAGAATACAGAACGGGCCATCTTCATCCTATGCAGCATAAACTGCAGAGGGTGTCCTTCACGCCTTAGTTCTTCGATAGCCCGTGCCCAATCTCGCGTAGTCGGGCATTCCTTTCCTCTACTAAGGCTCTCACTTTTTTTAGCAGAGCGTTCTCTGTCTTGAGCTCCTGCACTTCCTTGCGAAGCAATTCAAGCTCTGTAAGCGGTTTGTTGTCCTTTTTTGGTCTTCCCATAATTGGTGGTCGCCCTCGCCTTTTTGTGCTGTTCAAAGCTGCCAGTCCGCCCTTTCTGTATTGCCGATGCCATACGTATATACTAGTGTAACTGGCGCCGTATTTAAGCGCAGCTGCGTGCAAAGTTATATGATTTTCTTCAATATCAAGCATAATTCTCTTTTTTAACGCAAAATCTGCCTTGATATTATTCTTCTTATGGAGGCCTTTGGAACCAAACTTCTCATATTTCTTCCACAAAACGTGAAGTTGTTCTTTGTTTATTCCATACTCTTGATGAATGGATAATAACGAACTGCCACCTTGCAACAGACGCATGTACTTTAAAAGGTCTGAATACTCATGTTTCTTTCTTCTTGACATAATAAACCCCGAAAGTATTTTGTCTAACTTTCGGGGTTCACTTCATTTCGCTAAACTCACTTTCTTTGCGGAGAGAGAGGGATTGACCGATATAGAATAGGCTGGAAAATGGGAGAAATACCGTCTCTGTAAGTCATTGATTTACAGAGAAAGTTAAGAAAATAGAAAAAAATAGCAAAAAAGTCTTTTTCTCGAAAAATGTGCGTAAATTTGTGCGTAAATTCAGATACGCACATTAGAATGGCAGTAAAATTCTATCTCGAAAAGCGTCTGAGTAAGCAGGGCGAAGCCCCCATCAGATGCTCAATAATGATCCAGGGGAAACGTCTGCTGACAACCACTGGGTACAGCATCGCTCCAGATTTTTGGAATAGCGAAGCCCAGAAAGTACTCTTGTCGGCAGAAGGCAAGTCGGTGGTGAATTTCAAAGGCATCAAGGCAAAGGTCATCAACGCTTATCTAAAACGCATCGACAGTTTCTTTTCCGATCTGGAAAACGAACTGCTCAACAATGACGGCGATATAGGTGACATCAAGAAGATCTTCAGTACGGAGTTTGGCAAGTCTGGACGTCACCTGGACAACGACGAGGAACCGAAGGAGTTCTTTGACTACTTTGATGAGTTCACCGCCGAAATGGGCAAGCAGAATGACTGGACGGCTGCTACTCATGAGAAGTTCCATGCCTTGAAGAACCATATCAAGGATTTCTCGGATGAAGTGACGTTTGAGTCGTTTGACGAGAAGGGACTTGTAGATTTCGTAGAGTTCCTGCGAAACAAATTGGATATGAAGAATAGCACCATCGGGAAACAATTAGGTTTCCTAAAATGGTTTCTTAAATGGGCCAATGCAAAGGGTTATAATCAGGAGACAGCATACAGATCTTTCTCCCCGAAGCTGAAAGCGACTGAGAAAGCCGTCGTGTTTCTCGACTGGGACGAACTTATGAAGGTCTATAAATATGAGTTTCCAGAGGTTGGAACGACACTTAAACTTAAGGATATTAACGGAAAGGAGTATGAGAAGCGTGTAAATTTGGAGAAATCCACGCTGGAGCGTGTCCGTGACGTGTTCTGCTTCTGTTGTTTCACTTCCCTGCGCTATTCAGATGTTGCAAACCTGAAGAGGGCGAATGTCTTTCCCGATCACATTAAGATTACGACCATCAAGACTGCTGACGCACTGAAAATCGAACTGAACAAGTATGCTGCTGCCATTCTTAAGAAGTACGAAGACAGGGCGTTTCCATATGAGAAAGTTCTGCCAGTGGTGAGTAACCAACGCATGAATGAATATCTGAAGGAGATGGCAGAGATTATCGGGTTCAACGATCCTGTGACGGTGACGTATTATAAAGGCAATCAGCGCATAGATGAAGTGTACCCAAAATGGCAGATGATAGGCACCCATACGGGCAGACGAACGTTCATCTGCAATGCCTTGATGCTGGGTATCGCTCCTCAGATAGTCATGAAGTGGACTGGTCACAGCGACTATAAGGCCATGAAGCCATATATTGACATCGCCGACAGAGCCAAGGCCGATGCCATGAAGCTGTTCGACCGATAGACTTCCTCATGGGCTGGCATCAGTCCAAGCCTTCAGTGACTCTACTGTGCCTCGCGCGCGATATCACACACTAAATTATTCTATTAATATTCTATATATATTATATATACCGCGCGTGTGCGCTACAAACTGGAAATTACGCCAAAATAATATCATACCCGTAACTTATTAATAATCAATAAGGTAGGATTATTTAGCAACAGATTTAAATCTTGATTTAACAACCCAATATAAAATATTCGGAATATCCGTAAGATTTTGGGAATATCTGTAAGGTTTTGGGAAGTGTTGATTATCAGCAAGTTACGAATATCCGTAAGGTTTCTGGGAATATCCGTAAGATTTTGGGAATATCTGTAAGGTTTTGGGAAGTGTTGATTATCAACAAGTTACGAATATCCGTAAGGTTTTTGGGAATATCCGTAAGGTTTTTGGGAATATCCGTAAGGTTTTTGGGAATATCTGTAAGGTTTTGGGAAGTGTTGATTATCAACAAGTTACGAATATCCGTAAGGTTTTGGGGAATATCCGTAAGGTTTCTGGGAATATCCGTAAGGTTTTGGGAAGTGTTGATTATCAACGCTTTACGTTCATTTATAATTTTTCAATTTGTTTACAGACGTTTGCAGTCTTTTACAAAAGAGTAATTTCCGAAAGGAATTAACAAATTTGCAAAAAAACATTAAATCATCCGAATTATTTGGTAGTCTCGAAAATTCTTCATACCTTTGCCATCGCTTACACAATCGCAGTAGACTGCGCCGAGGAGCGACGGACATCGCCCCATCTTGATTCAAGTTGGGTTTTTTAATGCCCAGACTGTAGACATATGGATAGCCATCATTATACGGCTGCCATCCCGACATTCTAAACTGCTCTTCGGAGAAGTCGCGATTGTGTAAGCAACGGGATGTGCAGCCGTTTCCTTGTGCAGGGGTGCTCCAGCTCATCTGTGGGCAATGCTTACACAATCGTGCAATATGGAAAGAGAAAAAGAAATTATTCAAAGTGGTTTTGTTAGCGCCGAAAACTTTTGTCGTCGAATCATTTCGGAAAAGAAAGAATGCACATAATGATGCTTTTGTGCAATTTCTAACCGGTTTTTTACGATTTTAGTCGTAAATGTGTTAAATCAAGACTTTGTTCTTTACGATTTTTGAGTTTAAAGCGAAAAATTGTTTCTTTGCAGGCAGAAAACAAAACAATTGGATTATGGACATTAATTATTCACGCGAAACGCCATTATGGCATCTTACTGTTGGTCAATTTGCAGATTTGACAGAAAAGCTTTTTGAGGATTTTCATGAACGTTGGGATGCCAAACACCCTTCCAAGGAGGTGATGAAGGAACTTCTTAAAGATCCTGACCGCCGCTATGTCAAAGGTGTCACCGGCATAGCGAACCTCTTCGGCTGCTCTAATCCAACGGCCCAGAAGTTAAAGAAAACCATAATAAAAGAGGCTGTAACACAGAACGGTAGAGTTATCATCACTGATGCAGAGAAAGCCGTCGAACTGTTCCGTAAGTATCAGGAAGAGAACGGATGTCTGGCCCGCATACCAACAGAAAAGTAATTCTTCACCTTATTATAATAATGGATAACAAGAATGCTTTAATGCCTAATGCAAAGCAATCGGATGAGATAACCGATGCATTCCTCCAATACAATAAGTCTATACTGAAGTATTGGGAGAAGACCATTGGTATTCTTCGTCATGAACTTTCTGTTCAAGGTGTTCGTCTGGGGAAAAGATGCCAAGGAAGTCTCTTCCTTAGTCGAATTTATAACAAAGATTTTTTTGAGAAGATAGATAAGAAACATCCGGAAAGAGTTGTAGAAGCATTATACTATATTTCTGCCCATCCTCTGGTATCCATTAAAGGTAAAGCCCATGTAATTAGCTTTATTTGGGAATTCAAACAAATCGACGATAAGCCATGGGAATACCGACTTGAATTTACACCAGCTGTAGTGAAACACTTCCTCGCCGAGGATCTTACTGTCGAGTACGATGCATCCCTATCTACCACTTTTAATACGAAGGCAGCACCCATTTTATATAAAAAGGGGTGTATGGTTATCAATAATATGTGTGGTTTCTTTGAGATCACAGAGGAACAGATACGTCTCACTTTCTCTATTGATACAATTGAAGATCTTGACCATTTGAAAGAAAAAAAGATTAAAGAAATTTCCAAGTTGCCCATCATATACTCCGATGATTATGAGAGATTTGACCATTTAATCAAATGGATTGTGCAGCCTGGTATCGACGAAATAAATGAGGCATATAAAGAAGGACGTTGTCATTTCATGTTGCGACCAGAGAAACTATCAAATAAGATATGGACAGGGAAAAGAGGCAAGCCCCGGTACGAATATTCTTTAAGGGTGTACATTGAGACAGAAGAAATTTTTGCCGAAGCAGAAGAGATAGTATCAGAATGCTCGACAGAAGCCGTAGAATCGGAAGACCCCGTTGAAACAAGTGCTACTCCAGCAAAAAGTGCGTCATGTATTCAGACGGAGATTCCATTCGAATACGAAAACGACTTGAGAATAAAGCTCCAGACGTTCCGCGAAGATATTATTGATATATTTCGGAATGCGAAAGCGTCTTATGCCAAGCAATACATCGCACAAATAAGTGCTATGGTAAAAGAAAGGTACAAATCCTATCCTACCCTACCTTCTGCAATTCTTTCGTGGATTAATTTCACGCGAAAAGAAGTTTTCACTCAAAACAAGAAGCCAATTGATCTTCTCTGTCAGGTACAATCTCGCATCGAGAGGTACTGTCATGTTTACTATTGCGGCAAACATAAAAGCATGAAGAAAAAGCGACACGAAGGAGAAGATCCAACCCCACAGTTTCCTTTAAGTGCTATTTCTTTGGAAGAAGAAAAGAAAATAATATATAGTAATAATGATTTTTTTGAGGCTATTGGAACAGAACACCAACTGAGCGAAGAAACTATTAGGAAGTATCTTGGTGATTTCTATACGGATCGAGAGAAATCCAGGGACTACTATTGTCTAACTATGAAGGAGGTTGTAGAAAAATTTTCGGAGTGGATGTACCCAAATTCTTCAGACCCTTCGGCTGACAAAACCGGAACAGCATCCGGGGTTAAGAATCAAACCACTCTAAAGCCAATAGAAGAACGTTGGTCTGGTGAAGACCTAAAAGAGTATGATGATGTTGACGGTGAGATTGCAGCCTTACGTGCTAACAACGAATGGAAGAGAAACGTATTTGAACGCTTTGAGTTTTTAAACTATAGCGAATCTACCGTTGATGAATATCTTCACCGCTGGGGGCTTGAACTGAAAGCCTGCGGTATAAATCGACATAAAAACCTTGGCGATGCCAAGTCCCATTTCATCCGGTGGCTCATTATACAAGAAGAAAAAAATAATAAAAACAAAAATAGTTATGGAACAAATGGTAACAACGGCTATCGCACTCGCGAGGATATCGATGCAGGAACACTCCGGACTCTCGCCAGAATGTCAGCAGCGGCTAAACAGCCTAAGACAGACCTTCCCGTCGTTTGAGGATTTTGCAGTGCAGTACAACCCAGACACCCAGATATTGTTTGCAGAGGATGTGCGCAAGACTATCATGGGGAATTATTCTACGCTAAATATGCTTGATATAGCTTTTACCGATAATTCTTCTGCCAAATGGCTTGTTCTGCATATCAATGACTTGAATAAGTTCTCTGGTTCAAAGAATATGGACGAAAAGCAGGCAGAAAGTCTTGCATATCTGCTGGCTCGGAAGTATAAGGATATGAAGTTTTCAGTTCTGATGCTTTTCTTCTACAAGTTCAAGTGTGGTGACTTCGGAAGGTTCTATGGCAAGGTTGACCCGATGGTTATCACTTGTGCCCTGAAGGACTTTGTGGCAGAGTGCGAGGCTAAGCGCCAGGAATATCTGAATGAGGAATATGCAAAGCATAAGAAAGAGGAACAACAATGGCAGGAGCTTCAGAACCGGGCCAGAGGCCATTGGTATTGCTGTCAGAAGTCTTTGGTTGACGACTGTCCTGATGATGAGGGCAAGGAACTCTTTACCAGGATTGAGTTCTCTGGTTTTTATTTGGATGAACGTATTATGCAACTTTCTGTTAGTGATTCTGATTATGAAATAATAGAGAGTAGGTATTTTGATTATTTCAAGCAGGGAATCATCAAGTCATTCCCCAACATCCGAGTTGAATGTATAATAAATTAAAAGGAGGATTAGTATGTCTCAGCAAAAATGGAATAACGATAATGCCAAGCATCGGCCACAGATAGACAATACCTACGCACATCAGCAGCCACAGGCTCCTGATGTAGAAAAGACCGTGCTGGGTGCCCTGATGATCGACAGGGATGCCTATGCCGTAGTCTGTGAGATCCTGCGCCCTGAGAGTTTCTATGAACCCAGAAACCAGATGGTGTATGCTGCTATCCGGGACTTAGACATTGAAGAGAAACCAATTGACATCTTGACCGTCACCGATCGACTGGCTAAGAACGGGACATTGGAGGATGTGGGTGGTCCTGCTTATGTCGCAGAACTCAGTTCTCGCGTCGCATCATCAGCTAATATCGAGTATCACGCAAATATCGTGGCACAGAAATCGCTCGCTCGTCAGCTGATATCCTTTGCCAGCGTGATTGAGACGAAGGCCTTCGACGAGACCATCGATGTGGAAAATCTTATGCAGGAAGCGGAAGGATCGCTCTTTGAGTTGTCGAAAAAGACTATCAAGCAAGATTATGTACATGTCTCTACAGCCGTGAAGAAGTCACAAGACAAGATGATGCGTGCATATGCCAACAAGGGTGAGTTAACTGGCATCACCACAGGATTTGTAGGACTGGATGAAAAAACTGACGGATGGCAGAACTCCGACCTGATTATTATAGCAGGCCGTCCTTCAATGGGTAAGACATCTTTTGCATTATCTCTTTTAGTGAATGCTTCCGTTAATATGCAAATACCATCGGCATTCTTTTCTTTAGAAATGTCACAAGAACAGTTGGGCGATAGGCTTGCCAGCAATGTTACCAATATAGAGGGAAATAAAATACAGAAAGGTCAACTGTCGGATGTCGATATAAACATTTATGATAAGGGTATCAGTCCCCTTCTGCATGCTCCCATGTATATTGATGACACACAGGAACTGTCTGTGTTTGAGCTCCGCACAAAAGCCCGCAGGCTGGTGCGTGAACATGGTGTAAAGCTGATCATAATAGACTACTTACAATTGATGAATGCCAACGGAATGCGGTTTAGCAGTCGACAGGATGAGGTCTCAAAAATCTCACGTTCATTGAAGGGACTGGCCAAGGAACTCGACATCCCCATCATCGCACTTTCACAGCTGAATCGTGGTGTAGAGAGTCGCGATGGCCTTGAAGGCAAGCGTCCGCAACTATCCGACCTGAGGGAATCTGGTGCTATTGAACAAGATGCTGACATGGTATTGTTTGTTCATCGCCCGGAATATTACCACATTTACAATGATGATAAAGGGCGAGATTTACATGGTATGGCGCAGATTATTATCGCCAAGAACCGTAAGGGCTCGACCGGCGACGTACTGTTGACATTCCGAGGGGAATACACACGGTTTGAAAATCCTGAAGATTGTAATCTTGGACATCAGCCTATTCATGATTCGACCAACATGATAACTGTTCCTGTGTCACAAACAATAGAGGATAACGATGACCCATTACCTTTCTAATTGAATAACAGCTGGATTTCATTTTAATTCATACATAATGTCCACAAAGAAACATATCAACATTTAAACATAACGCATATGAGAACAAAGAAAAAACAAATTATCTTAACGACCAATCAAAAAGGTGGTGTTGGAAAGACACAGATTTGCGCCACAGCCGCCACTCTGTTTGTTCAGCACAACATCCCTGTTGTTGTACTTGATGCCGACGTACAGCAGTCGCTTTCTCGCCATCGTGCAAGAGATCTTGAAGCACGGCCAACCGCTAATACCCCATGGGACTGTCTGTTTCTCAACACATCGGACATGGAGGCCGTAGAAAAAATGGTAGAACGAATAAAAAGACTACCATGTACCGTCTTGATAGACTGTCCAGGCAATATCAGTGATCCTGCGCTCAATCTCATTTTTGCGGCTGCAGACGTAGCCATTGTTCCGTTCGAACTAAATGACGACAGCGTAGATGCAACAATACTTTTTGCGAAGCTTATAAAGAAGCATTTCAAAAAGATGGATATGCTATTTGTACCGAACAAAGTCTCTACCAGGTTTTGGAAGCGCGGAGAAGTACGAAAGGCTAAAGAAGATGCCATAGAACAACTCCACAAGAAACTGGGACTTGTAGGGGCAGATATCAAGTACAGTGCCCAAATGAATAGTTATTCTACCTTGGAGCGCCTTACATATGAAAAGAAGATGATTATCAAGAATGCCTTGACACCACTTTTAAATCCGTTAATGAAGATGTATGACAATAAATAGGAGTAATAAGATGGCAAAGAAAGAATTTAAAAATGCAGCCAAAGACCTGAACCTTCAGGATGCGCTGCTGGAGAGTACTGGACAAGCAGTACCCCAGAAAAGAGGAAAGAAGGAGTTTGCCAACTCACGTGTCACAACACCTGATACGAGTTGGGAGAGATTCACTGTTGTGTGCAACTGTGAACTTGTCGAGAAAGTTAAGGCCATTGCCGAGAAGGAAGGTTTTACTATACGCGAGGTGGTTGAGAAATACTTAAGAGATGGCATAAGGGCCTATGAGAGCAAATATGGTGAAATAATCATAAAGAAGAAGGTAAGAAAGAATATTGACGAGGTGCTATAAAGACCTTGAAAAGGAAATTGTAGCAAAAACAACTATAGGATGAAAACTAACTAAATCAAACAAAGTATATGACAGGAATTAAAAGATGTACAATAGCAGAGAGCCTAAATGACAAAAACGAATTTAATCTATAAAAAAAATATAGAATAAATTGCTTTTCTCATTTTATTTATTTATCTTTGCAAAATCATATCATAAGATGACATAATAAAGATAATAATAGTAAGAGTGACGATATGGAACAACGACTAACATGGCAGAATCTTTCCCACCAGCTAAAAGTCCTGAATGAAGGCAGCAGCCTTCTATCAAAGATCTTTAGCAATGGGGTTCTTCGTGAGATAAAGATTGAGGATTTGACGGCATTGCCGGAATATCAAAGTGGCATTGCAGATCTCCTTATCAACTACGGCGTCCTCTCTGAGGATAACGGATATGTTGCCATTGAGAGTCCGCATCTGGAGTATTTTCTTGACAGTCAGGCAGTCAACCGTATATCTGTTGGTGCCGTCCAAGACAGTGTTGATCAGCTATATGTCGCTATCCAGAATTTCCAAACAGAGAAAAATGACAAGAAGAAGCAGCATTACCTTCGTGATGTCCAGAAAGTTCTCGGACACGTAGCCCTCCAGTCCATGAAACAGGTTACCATTCTCAAACATGAGATACGTGAGGTCTATAAACAAGAGCCTAACCTGGAAAAGAAGATCAAACTGCTGGAGAAATTCAAAGAGCAGGGTGACACCATCTACGGCATTATCGAGAAATGCGAGAAGATGCTTAATACTGAGACGATGTTCTTCGATGTCACGTGCGATGAGAAGACAAAGAAGCTGAAGTCTGATGTTTCCAACACTCTTATTTCCTGTCATAACTGGCTAAGTGACATCACTCAGGATGCCTTGCAGTATCTCACCCAGTTCCGTGAGATGATTATCACGAACAAGAAACTGAGAAAACTGAAGGAGCTTTACGACCTCCGGGTATTGGAGGGTGAGACCGACATTGTGGAACGGCTAAGAGCATCCTCCCCGTTGTGGCTTAACAAACCATATCCCCAGTCATATAAGGTTTCCGTCAACTCCGTAGTCAACGACTTTCCTCCTGAGAAGCTAAAGGCCTTATTGACATCCAATGGACTTTCGGCACGAAAACGGCCGCTTTCCGAGCCTTTGACGGAAGAAGATATGACTCCTGCTAAGAAAGAAGTCAGATTCATTGATATCGGTGCCGTCTGGAACAAGTTCAAAGGAACATCAGGCGATCTCATGACCTACATAAATGACCATCGGCTATCTGAGCATGGCACCTGGGAAGAGAACCTTACCCTATTCTGCATGGTGACTGAGGCACATATCCAAGAATGCAAATTCAATGGGTATCAGATACAGAATGGCATACGTTACCCACTCGTTTATGCTAAGTAATTTAATCTATAAAAAAAATATAGAATAAATATGAAACAGAACTCATTATTCAAAAAGGAAATATGGGACAGACTTTCCAAGGGAAAGTTTATCTCTGCAAATTCACAGGAGTACCAGCAAAGGCAGTTGTATAATAGCCTCGTGGAGAATGAGGCTGAATACAAGTCGTTCTTTGCGGAGATCGGTTACACCCTTGATCACGGGCGGGACTATTATCAATTCTGCCGTGAGGTAACAGCAGAGAACACAGATAACAGCCTGAACGGTCTGAAGAAATACCTTGTGTTGTGTAATATCCTTAAGGCATGGCGGGAAGATTTCTTCGTTGGTCTTGACTTCCGTAAGACGGCTTTTCTGGAAGCAATAGCAGAAGACCCAGATTTACTTTTGAAGGTACGGGAGTTCTCCAAAAAAGAGAACTACAAGGAGATTGTAAGTGACATCCTGGCATTATTGAGGCAGGACGGCTTTATAGAAAGGAAACCTGATGATGAAGCAGAGACGTATTTTGTTACCTCTGCCTTCAACTATATAGAAGACATTTTCAATAACACAATCATCTATAACGAAGGACAAGACGATGAAACATTTGAATAAAATAATATTTATCAACTCAGCATCCATGAGGTATGAGGAGTTGGAACTTGACGGGAATATCCATCTGAGCGGATATTCCGGCGCCGGAAAAACTTCGGTAGAGAGGGCGATATTGTATTTCTTTACTGCTGACCAGCGGAATCTCGGCATCGACCTGAATAGTCAGAAGACGTTCATCCAGTATTATTTCGCCAGTGCTGACTCTCATATTGTCTATGAGGTGAAGAAAGACGATGGTGCCTTTTGTGTCATTCTGACAAACTATGAGAACAGGATCCAGTACGCTTTTGTGGATTCCCCTTACAGGAAGGAATGGATAGTTGACCCTGTAACACGCATGGTCGCCTCTTCATGGAGTGAGATAACCAAGAATATCCCACAGCATATAGACCGTGACCTCGTTATCAACATCAAGGACTACAATGAGATACTTTGGGGATGCCACCGTGACCATAAGTATGCCCGGTACATGCTGGCAAAGAGCAAGGGCTATGACAATCTTCTCAAATCCCTGAAGAACGTGTTCCTGCATTCGGGGTTCTCCCACGACGGCTTGAAAACAAACATCGTATGTTCCCTGCCCGACAACAATCCTTCCATAAACCTCGTACAGCTGCGAAGTCGCCTGCAGGACTATCTTAATATTTCCGAAGACCTGCGACTGTGGTATAAGGTTTCTCCCAAGGGTGAGAACAAGACCCAGCAGCAGGCCAGGGAGATAATCGACCTCAATTACTCCTATATGGAAAAGATAAAACAGATACATTCCACCCTCTGCCGCCTTCAGTATGCCGTTGACAATTCAATGAAGATGCTGCCTGAGCTGGATAAGGAAAAGCAGAAGAACTCTGCACTGGCATCACAATTTATCGAAGATATTAAGAAAATCAGGCAATCTTTTGACAACAAAAAGAAAGAGGCTTCCGGGAAGATTGCCGTCATTGAGGAGAAACTTAAGAAAATCGGTTTCTTGAAGGTTAAATATGCAAATATTGACGAGATCATTACCAATGTCGCCACTATCCCCGCTGTAACGGTAGACCTGAAAACCAAGGAGGAGCTGCTTCAGAAACTCAGAAATGACAATCTGACTATAGAAGACAGATACAAGTCGATGATCCTTGACCTAAAGGAAAGCTATCAGAAGATCATAGATGAGATCAACAAGGCCATAGATGAAAGGCGCAGGCAATTGGAGGAAGGCAAAGCTGAATCAGAAAAGACAAGGGATTCTGCGCTGAAGAAGACAGACACTATCTTTATTGAACAGTCGTCCCTTGTCAATGAAAGTCTTAAGAACCTTCAGGATGAACTGCTTGAAATCTCCAAGTCTATTGCCAGAGTTGAAGCTACCGAGTTCTATGCCAAGGATATACAGTACAGAAAAGACGAGATATCCGGCCTGGAGAAAGATATTGCCCAAACAACTGCAGAAATAACCCTTGAAAGAGAAAAGCACAAGACCACCAAGGATGAGGGGCTTGCCATAGAACAACGTATTAATTCTGAATATCTTGCCACCAAAGAGAAAAACGACAAGGAAATAGAGAAATTTGGGAATCGACTGCAAGAGATAGAAAATGTCCTTTCACGGTACAGCGACTCCCTCTACTCCTGGTTGCAGCAGGAGAAAGAGGGATGGCAGTCAAACATCGGTAAGGTCATAGACAATAACGTCCTCTATCGTACAGACTTGCACCCGGAACACATTTCTGATGTTCCTGATGACAGTTTTTATAGCATACGGCTTTCTGTAAACAATATAGAAGGGCAGCCGTTCTCACCAGAGGATTACGAGAAAGAGAAGGCGAACATTAGCTCCAGAGTAGAAGAGCTTCGTCAGAATACTCGCGAGAAAGCCATTGAAAAGGAAGAGCTTATCAAGAACAATAACGAGGCATATGCAAAGAGATTATCATCTATTCGCGAGCGGATTGCCAAGCTGGAGTTGGATAACACCACCCGTTCTAACAAAATTCTGAGAATCAGAGAGGCTATCAGTGAACTTCAGGAAAAGGCGAAGACCGAGAAGGAGCACCAGCTTAACGAACTGCATGAGAAGGAAAAGGGAAAGAATGCCGAAATCAAGTCCAAGAACCAGGAACTGTCTCAGCTGACCAAAGACAAGGAAGAATCCATCAAAACTATAAGGGCTGCGTTTGAGGATGCTGTCGGTAAGATTACTGCTGCCTTCAATGATTTTCTCAACAAACGTAATCAGGAGAAAGACGCTGAGAAGAATAAGTATGACCGTCAGGTTGCCTTATATGAAGAGCAGAAGCAAGAGGAATTGGCAGGCAAGGGTGTTGACACCAACCGTATCAGTGTCCTGGAAAACGAAGCAAAGTCCTTAGGGCAAAAGCTCGACACCCTCAACGGGCAGAAAATCACCGTTGAGAAATACAAGGAAGACAAGAAAGAGTATCTTGATCAGGAACAGGATTTTGTTCTGGAGAAAAAGAATCTGGAATTCACCCTGAGCAACTATGACAAGTTACAGAAAGAACTTATTGACAAGAAGCAGTCAGGGTTAGACAATGCGAACTCAATAGTTACCGACTGTAGCGAGAGGATAAAACAAATCAATGAAGATCTTGCAGATTACAACAGCAGGAAGTCTGTTTATACCGGCGCTTTTATCGCTGATGGTCATATTGAGTCCCAGGAAAACACTTCATCCGTAGGAGACTTGATAAAGGACTATCGTGATTTGTCAGATGCCAAAATAACAAACCTTAGTGAATTGAAGAAGATGATCAGCAAGTTCAACGGATTCTTCAAGGCTAATATTTTCAATCTTCCCCAGAGTCTGACACTTGATGAGGATTATCTTAGATACGCCAAATCCTTGGATGAGATCATTAACACAGGCACCATAGATGAATATAGCATAGGACAGAATGGAGTCTATATAAAGACTCTTCAGGGAATCAGGATGTCGGTTGATAACCTCCTGAAGAAGAAGGCGACTATTGAAGGTATCATATCCGAGATTGACAGGGAGTTCCGTTCTGCAAAGCTACCGTCTGTGATACAGGAAATTAGGCTTCGCAGGGCTGACATAAGGGATGAGTTGTATGACTGTCTGTTGTCAATAAGCAAGTTTGTCGAAGATAATGACGGCATCCTGCCAGGAGTCTCATTATGGGTCACACAGTCTGAATATGAAAAAGTCAGAACAGAGATGCACGAGCTGCTGTCAAATTTCGTAAATATCCTGTTCAAACCAGGAGAAAACGAGCGCGAGGAGTTCACTCTGGAAGATATGTTTTCCATTGAGTTCAGAATTACGGAGAACGGACAAACATATAACTGGATGCGCGGATTACCCAAGACGATAGGTAGCAATGGAACCGGTCTTATGATCAAGATGCTATTGAACATTATGCTAATCAGTATAAGTAAGAATAAGTTCCTTAAAAAAGAAGATAGTTTCTGGCTGCATTGCATATTGGACGAATCTGAAACAGTGCCACCCGAGTACATAAGGGATATTCTCGAATTCTGTATGGACAGGGGCATCTATTTAATACTGGGGTCGCCTGTTACATTGGATCCAATCTCTTTCAAGAGAAACTATGAGTTGTTCAAGGATGACGGTTTCAGGACCCGTATTCAGATGCTGACAGAGAGACAGGAATTTAATCTATAAAAAAAATATAGAATAAATATGAGATACAGCAAAAAGTTGATTAATGCTTTGATCCTCTTGGAAAAAGAAGAGAAAGTATATTCCAAAGATCTCGGAAAATTGTCTGAGGAGCTATATCAGCGTGGTCATCTTAAGACCTCTTATCGTGGACAATTTATCTATTATCAGGTCAGGGATGTTGAAGCGTTTAAGCTCGACCTCGTGAATATTGACGAATCATTCCGGGACCTGTCTAAACTGTTGGCCTTGTACGAAAAAGGGGACAATCTGACAAGATCTGACATGGCTTCCTATACAGGTGATTCCAAAATCAAGCGCAAGAGGTCTTTTGAGGGCTTCCTTGTGAACTCTTATACAGATATTCCTGCAAGAATAGGAGATGATCAAATCCAAATCTGTCCTTCAGAAGGGACATTTACCTTCATAGCCGACTGGAAACTTTTTTCCATTCCTGAAGACGTGGTGATAATAGGTATTGAGAATCCCGAGAATTTCAGATACATAAGGAAACAGAAATGTCTATTTGAAAATGCGGTTTCAAAGGTTGTGAACACAAAAAGTCAAAAGATACTGTTTGTATCCCGATATCCGCAGGAAAACTCTTCTTCGGATTTGAGAAACTGGCTGATGTCCGTTCCAAATAAATATATCCATTACGGGGACTACGATTTGGCAGGGATAAATGTGTTTCACACAGAATACTATAACTATTTAGGCGCAAGGTCTTCCTTTCTCATACCTGAGAATATTGAACAACTGATAATCAAGGGATCAAGAAAGAGGTTTGACCGTCAGTACAAGAAGTATAAGGATATTACATCCCCTCTTACAGATGTACAAGACCTTATTGATTTAATAAAAAGGCATAAGCATTGCTATGATCAGGAAGGATTAGAACGACAGAAGGAAGGAAAAAATGAGTGAATTAATAAAAGAATTGAATAATGGTAAGGTTGTTAAAGAAGTAGTTACCAATATTACTTCCATACCTTTCAAGGAACTGTTGGAAGATGACAAAATAGTTTCCTTTCAAGTTATTAAAGATGTTGAGTGTATGAATAATTCTTTCAAAGGAACTATTTCTTCTGTTCGAAAAAAAGACCTAATGGAAGAGCAGAAGAGAAAGCAATTAGAACTCACGGCTCTCCGTCAGATAAAAAAAGAATACCTATCGAAAAGAATTATGAGTTTACCCAATAAGTATATTATTATGCTTTCAGGACTTACCACAAAAGCCCAGGAAGTATTCTGGGTATTGTACGACTCCACAGAAAACATAGATTGCAATACAATTGCAGAAAAATGTCACTCCAAAGTTGTTACAATTAATTGTGCAATAAAGGAATTGAAAACTTGTGGTTTAATAATAAGAGTAGGTTCTAAGAAAACAGGTCATTATGAAATAGTTGAAGATGTTCGCAACATATAACTAAAATCCCCTCCAACCCGTGAAGGGGATCTGTCCCAGTACCGCTGACCTCATCAGCACAGCGGCAGTTCAACCGCAACCGTTACAGGATTGCTCAACTGTAATCCAAGCAGGAACTCCACTGGAACAACGACAATCGGGCTATCGTCTTAACGTGTGGCAAAGGTAGATAATCTACCGGGAACTGCTAAACTTGCCGTAAACAAAGTCTTGATTTAACACATTGACGACTGAAAATCGCCCAAACAGGCTTTAATGCGCTGCTGGGCGACCGGAAATAGTGTTTTATTTTAAATGGCTCAACTTTCAGATTCAATATGGGCTTGCTTTTCCTGTTCCTGCATCCAATCCCAGAACTGTTGCGCCGTCTGGTTGTCAGCGGCCAGTCCTTTGCTCTCGCAGTACTGCCCCTGTCAGTGGCCTACAATTACAGGTGTCAAACACCAAACAGTCATGTAAAGACAAGGAATAACAACCTGTCTGTGACCTACAATTACAGGTGTCAAACACCGATTGGGATTTATACCCCTTTGGAGAGGTCCTGTCAATGACGTGCATTTTCAGGTGCTTCACACCTTTTCCATTCTTTGAGAAATCAGACGCTTTCCTGTCAATGACGTGCATTTTCAGGTGCTTCACACCTCATAATGTCTAACTGGCTCTGTACCAGTATGTAGTCACGGCTTGCGTACTCACGGACTTGCTCTATAACTCACCCCTCTTGCGAGGGTGACTGTCATTTTCGCATTCCTATTCCGCTCGCCAATTTCTCGGACCAGCCGCCCACCGGCATTGACTTAACGTCCGTGAGGCCTGACAATGCCCCGTTGTATCTTACAGTCGGGATGCCGCTATTGTACAGCGATCATCCTTCTTGACTTTGTTCCTATATCTTTCTATCTCATCCTGCTCCAGTTCGCAGAACCGGGGATAATGACTCTTCATCCTTTGTTGGTCATACTGCTTCGACTGCTCTGCATCATATATCAGATGCTGCAGGTTGAATGCGGCAAGCATGTCGCGCTGATGAGTGTCGCCGTTGCTTAGGGTCACACCCCTCTCTTCAAGTTTGTGTTTTGTAAAACTCCCGTCTGTAAAGTCATATTGACTGGCTGCATTCTTCACGTCTGCTTTGATGACTGTACCGCCCAGGGACTTGACTTTATTCTCCAGAATGGTAACGAACATTGCCGGGGAATGGTTGGCAACGCTCTTACCCCAGCGTTTCTTTTTCTGAATCTTTCCTGTCTTTTCGCTGACCTTGGTTTCTTTCGCTTTTGCCGCCCAGCCCTTAACGGGGTTGTTCTCAACGATGAATGTATCACCTTCACTGAGCAGGGAATTGGCACGCTCGATGTGTTGCATCTTGCGGACTGCGGCCTGCTTACGCTGCAGTTCTGCTTTCTGTCTGCGCAGAGCCTTATAATTCTCAGAGTTATTCCAGATCAGACGTACGCCACGTTTAATGGTGCCGTCTTCGTTGAAATTATCGGGATTCATCGTCCGGCGGCTTCTATCCAGCTTTCGGTTAATGCGCTGAATATCTTTCTCTATATTGTCACATTTCGCGGCCAGTTTGTCAATGGTGACGGTACTGTTGCTTGACACGGCTATTGTCGTGGGGCCGATGTCGATACCAACACGTCCTTTACCGAGGAGTCTGCCTTTCTGGGGCTTCACCCCCTCGATGGTCATCTGGAGATAGTACTTGTACTGTCCTCTGACCATCCGACGGACAACTGTTAACACCTTGATACTGTCAAAGCCTCCGGCAAGGGCATTCATCTCATAGTCTACATGCTTCAGGTTGTACCTGATGGGCAGACTGATGAACTTGGCCTGTTTGCCAGTCCTGCCGTTAATCTTAATATCTAACTTCATGCGGTCAAGATGCAGGTCAAAACCACAAAAATACTTTTTGTTGATTTTACCACTACCAAAGGTGTTTAATTCACCATATTTTTTGAATGATATTCTTTCACATTCGATATCATATAACCTCTTATCCCATGATGCCCAGACGTTGGCAGCAAGATTGGCAAGGATAGTTGAGCCGATGCCAATATCATTGTATGTCTTCCCACCGATAGAGAATTGACCGAGTTTTGAAACTAAACCGGAAATTCCATACTGCGTAAAAGAAATATCAAGGGGCTTTTTGTTTCGACCAACAATTCCCTTAAAATGGAAAATGTGCTCCTTGAAGAAGTCCTTCTTTTCCTTTAAGGACTTACACGCCTTATACTCACCCATCTGGGTAAAGTATATATATTGCCTGAGCAACTTACCCTGTACATAGTTGTACAGTTGGCGAAGATGCTCATATCGCTTATTGAGAATGTCAGACTGCCATTTCTCAACCTTCAATGGGAACTCAATAACGAATACTTCCTTTGCCATTTATTCTGTCCTTACTTTTTGAGAAACATGTTTTCATCAAACAAAAGTTCATTCCCGATATTAATCTATGAAAGCATCTTGCCGATGATCCTTTTCTTCCTCATGCAAAACTTCATCCCAGAACTGTTGCGCCGTTCGCTCAGTGGCCTTCATGCCGTTTTCCTCGCAGTACTGCCGGAACTCGTCACCATGCCCTCCCTGCTGAATAAATTCGAGCCAGGTAATCTTTCCATTGATTAGTTTTTGCTGCAGCAGCTCTTCCATCGTTGTCTCTTCTGTGTTCATATCTTCACTTTTTGTAATTTCATACTCTTCACTAATGTCTATCCAGTCGGCTTTGACGATGATCCCGTCTTCCAGAACTTCCTCGACGGTGGCTGTTGTGGTTTCGTCAAGACAATTCAACTCGCGGACTGTGACCATATCGCCTGGTGCAAAGTCATGCTCAGACCACGGAATAAGGAACTTATACAGTCCGTTGGCTTTATCGTTGAAAGACCAATCGACACACGCATTTTCAATTTTCGTCCTGTTCATCTTGCAGTCATTTGTATTACCTTGCATTGTTCCTTGTCAGTACAGGGCGTTATACCCAGACGGAGAAGTTGATGGCGCAAGGCACTTATATCATTGTATTGCGCATCAATTCTATCAAATAGTTCATCCGCTCTTTTTTCAAAACTTAGACCGACACGCAGCGCACTCATATACAGGCTCTCCAGTTGCTGGCGGTTCAGTTTAGGGGCGTTTACTTTGGCTTCTTCTATCCAGATTTCTAACATACTCATTGCTCTTGTTGTGTTAACCCATCCATCAGGACAACTATTGCTCTTTCCTGAGACGCATCGACGCTCATTCCCTCACGGCTTGCCTGCTCAAATTCTTCGGCAGCGGCTTCGGCGCGAGAGTTGATGAAATCGTCATCCGTCTGGCGTGGGTCGTTTTCATCCTGAAGGTATTTCAGGAGATACAGACCGTAGTAGTCGAAAGCAATACGTCTCATATTCTATGATTTAGTTACTTTTTCAAAGGTGGGCAATGGGCGTGGACTCCTCAGCGTCCCAGTGTGTTCGGCAGGAATTTCCACTCCATGCCCATTTTATTTACTGAAGACGGGCAACGATGTAGGCTCCTCAGCCTCACAACCGGCTCGGCAGGAAATCCCACACTATGCCCATTAGTCAAATGTAGTCCTGATGTCGTGACTTTAACATTTCAAGGTCATCGACTCTGTATTCTATGATGCCCGGTCGCTTGGCTACGGGGATAAGCAGTTCTTTGCTCCTCCAGCGTAGGACGTTGCCCTGCCCATAGCGACGGTAGGCTTCTCTCTGGCTGATGATTCCCCGTTTGTTTTCAATCGCCTCACGGAGTTTCGGCACAAGGGCCGTCGCAAGGTCATTGATGAACGTATCGTATGACACACACTTATCAGGAAACTGTATCTGGACTGTCATTTTACTGAGAATGTGCCAACGGGGATTGCTGTTGCCGAAATGATTGACATATAGAAGATGCCGTACTCGCCTTTCTCCAGTTCTGAGGCAGGGATAGTGAGTAGGTAGGACTGTTCACCGTACTTATGGCCTGTAAAGCCTACATACCCTGCCTTCTGGGTCTCTTTCGTGCCTATCAAGGCTGGCTGGAACTCCATCCACTGGATGCGCCTATCTTTCTTGGATGCTTTAAAACGGACGATGCGGTACAACTCCATAGGATCCTGCTCGTTGTTCTCACCCTTGATCAGAAGTCGGGCATCTTTGCCGTCTCTGGTGATGGTATAGGCAGAACTCTTGCCGTTAAACACTATATCCATTCCTGCAGCACCTGTCAGACCACCTACAGCATCGGCGGCATGGCCTACGCTTGCGGCTGTTCCTGCGGCTCGTATGCCTGTCACTGCACCAGACAAAGAGCCACTGGTGTATGCGCCCACCATTCCGACAGAACTTGCCACGTCTGCGGCCTTGCTGATGATCTTCGTCCATTTCTTGGCCTTGTTCTCATGCTTCTGAATAGAGCCTGATTCCTTGGGGAGAATAGCGAGGGTTGAATCACTTGTCAGGATGCAGTAAGAGTTTACGAACTCTGGCTCCTGAACTGTTACCTGGGCGAATGTGCTGCCTGCGGCCAGCAACATTGCGAAACTAAAAAATACCTTTTTCATATTCTTTGTAATTATAAAGCCACCCCGGGCGAGAAGTCGCGGTTTCTCGTTGGCCGGAATGGCAGTTGTTTTGTTTATTATTTGTTCACCTTTGAGCCGCGACGCATCTCAGGTATATACACGCAAAAAGACCACAGGAGACCCCGTAGGATCTTCTGTGGTCTTTCCCTTCAGTTCTTCTGAAATCGGTTGGGCTTTTACCGACAAAACGTGTAGCCAGTTACCATGCTACTGCCCAAGCACCGACAGTTGGTAGGCACCTCTCATTACGTAGCTATTGCCACCTTTTATGCTTCTACCTTTATATCTTTTGCAAAGATACGAAAAAAATCTGAAACTACCAAATATTTCGGCAGATTTTGTCTGTTTTGTAGTTCACACGCACGCGAGAAATGCAAGAAATGCAAGTTAAGTTGACCGCCGTCCGCTGTAAATCGTCGTAAATGCGTTAAATCAAAAGATTTAACGATTACGACTATTCTTACGTTCATTATTCGATCCTGGACGGCATACCGTTACCCATCATCAGCGGTCACGGATATAGTCATCCCCGTTATGCCAGATACCCTTGAGGGTACCTTTGGCGAACCAGTACATGAAAATCCAAAACAACACAAACTCCATAACTCACATTCTTTAAGATTCGACATATTTGTATATTCATTAAATGATTACTCCTGTATTCCTATTCCCTGTCCTCCAGATATCTTGCTGCTGCCCCCGGTTGTCAATGCTACCTTCCATCTTGCGAAGCAGCTCGTGGCATGACGTGTCACGTCCGACCGTGGAATAGAATTGGCCTTCTCAATATCTTTTAGCTGGTTGCGGTTACTTAGATCAATAAGTAAAGCCACCAACTGTGTATTATAGCGTACCAAGTCCTTATACATTAGGAGATAGGACTTCTGGCGTTCACTGTTGGGGAGATATCCATCCCTGACGGCTCTCAGTCCACAATCTATAGCCTCGTACACGTTTTGCCAGTGTTTCTTGTCTATTGACGTACCCCCAAGCGGAACAATACTGTTTATATTCTTCTGGAAAGCCTGCTGTTTCGCCTCTATCTTGGATTTCTCCATTGACCATACAAGATCAACCTGCCTGTCAATCAAGTTAAATCCTTCGATTTTGGCGCGTTCCTTCAGACAGGTGTCTATCGTTTCTGCCATTGGCACCTCTTTATACAGAGTATAGTAGTTCTCCAGCCTGAATGCCTGTTTGTTCTTCTCAGGTGCCCAATCGCTGTAGGAATTATGAAAAAGATCATAGTACCATTGGAAGTTGTTGCCGCCAAGGTTTCCCGTACCGGTCTCAGCAACGGTGAACTGGTTCATCACCACTTCGTCATGATTGAAGGTGAACGATTGAGCTGCTGCCCCGTATGTAAGTAGCAACGCTCCTATTAACAAAATCAATTTCTTCATAACGCAAACCATTATAATTACATATTTATATTACTCACACTTCTATATATCATTCCATTACTAATCCGAAATGTACTCCGAAAGACTGTGCTTCTTTGCTAAAGGCGCACATGATACCTGACTCTCGGCCATTGATGGTAGTAGTGCTGACATATCCTTCAAGCAGTCCAGAAGTCTTATTGTAATACTCCTCCAGTTTCACTCCGTACATCTTCTCCGTCTGTGCTTTAACAGCCTTGAAATCCTTGTCACTATACCAGAGATATGTCACAGAAGCCCCATATAGTCCAGTAGATGCATTGAAGTAATAAAGCACCTCGTTCTTCTCATTGGAATAGTATAGAAGAACATCCTCGTCAAGACTCAAACCGATGTTACTGCCCTTCATATAGTTCTTAACCTGTTCAGAAGATGCTCCCCAATTCAGGCATGGTGCCATCAGATCGAAATCGACGTTCTCTGCCTCATTTCCATTCACGGGCGCAGCGTGAAGATCATCATCATCCCCGCCACAAGCAGTAAAAGATGTCATACACACGATAGCCATTGCCATCATTACCATCACACTTGTTATACGCTTCATTGTCATCATAACTATTCTGGCTGTTTGTATCGCGCCGCCACCGCTTTTTGTTGTTTCCTCGAATATATCGGGTTTTGTTGAGCTGGAAGCCTTTTTTACTTCATCTTTTGCTTCAACTTGTCCTTTTGAGTTTTTTTTTACATCGGTACGATGTTTCGCAGTTTTTGCCTTTTTACTTGCCATTTCCATAGGAGTGTCCAACAGGGCATAAATGCAAGGAATTTACGGAAAAATTCAGTGGAATACCCTGATTGTGCAACAATCCGTGGAAGGCTGCTGCTGAATTTTTTCAGAAATAGCATAGCGGTACTTGCTGTATGACCAGGACATCCTACCTTTGCACAGTAAATAGGCATAGCGGAACATACCGTTTCCGATAAAGCGAGGAAGGCAAGGTGTAAGCTATTAAGTTCCAAGTGTCTCTCCTGCTGCGTTCTGCAGCCCAAGGCACTTTCATCGATATGTCGCGTTAGCGTCCGAGCCGACGAAAGGAGGCGAGGAAAGCATGGCGTAAACCCCGCCACATGTTGAAGATAAGGCTCCCCGTCAACAAGTGGCGGGAAGCCCGGATAGAAGCACCGAGGGATTGTAAGTGCCTGAAAAGATATAGGGATATCAATAACCATGTTGCATTTCGTAGTTGTGCAGTATACTGTCGTTCGGTAATCCCTGCTTGACACCCTCAATGAGTATATGATGTTTGGGGGACTTGTCCGCGATAGGCACTATGGCCATACAACAGAACAGGAATATCATTACTGAGGTGACGATGGTCATCATTGTAAACATCGGCGGGTTAGCCTTGTACATCCTTTTAATTTTCTCCTTCATAATTTTTGGAATTTATATTATTTGTGTTACAGAACTTTTCCAACTGCCCCCTTGGCACTGCTGCTTATCTGTGAGGCGACACCCTCACCGAAGCTGCGTGCAGAGAAGGTGGTATCGCCCTCTGGTATCATCCATGCGGCCAGGTCTGGCACGAGATTCAGACATTTCATTGAAACAGCACCACAGGCCAACATATAGAATGAGGTGATGAATGCTGACTTGATATATCCTTCAGGATTTCCACAGATTGCTTCCAGTTCATCAATCTGAACACTCAAGGCTATATCGAAAATTAGTAATACGTAGAAGCCCACGAAGTACAGCATCGCTCCGTAGAAATGCACCGTCAGGTAGCGTATGATCCATTTCGCCCACGCTCCTTCCCATTTCGGGAGGATGCTGAACGCCCACATAATGGGGCCGAAGATAGTCAGCATTCCCAACATGATTTGCTGGACGTAGACAGTTCCCCACCAACCGATACGCCACATCAGAAGTGCCAGGAATATTCCGATTTTATCAATTAAAACTATTATTCCCGTAAAATTTGCTAACACATCAAATTTTTCCGAATCTTTGGATTGCTGAGTTACATCTTTGGCACCGAGAGCTTCAGACGCCACGATCTCGGTTTCAGCGTTCTTAGGGCCGTTCTTAGCTGCTGCCGCCTTCGCCTTGTTTTCATTTATGAGCGAATCGCGTTTTACAAGTAGCGGTTTCATCTCGTCGAACTTATCCTGCACCTGTATGGCTTCGGCTTCGTACAAATCATGAGTGTACGAACCGATACAGTTGGGAATGTAAGCCAGACCATCAAGGATGCTGTAGCCTCCGTAGGTCGGGTACCACCAGAACATGACAATGGCAACACCCAGCACGCGGATAATTTTCAGCGGGTCGAAAGGCTCACCTTTGATCATCATCTTGTAAGCCATTCCTGCGGCTGCAATGATGGCAAACAGCGCACCAAGACACATACACATCTGTAGGATCATCCAAAAGGGGCCTCCCTCACTGGTGAAGGATGCATCGGTCAGGAACTCATTCGTCCGGAAGATGACATTATCAATGTCCTCATCGAATAGTTCGGCACCGATGGTAGTGATGCCGTCAATGAAGCTATCACTCTCTGCTGCTAAAAAAAGATTACTAAACATGATTATTTCTCCTATATCTTTATTATATTATTACTTTGCCGAATTTCTCCATCGTTCAAGGGCGCGTTCAGCGATTGATTTTTTATCAGCAACCTGATATTCTTCAGCGCGATTCATTATTTCACTAAAGACATCCCCAAATGATGTATATTTAATCGTAAGTGTTGTGGCCATCAGCATCTTGTTCAACCGATTCAACTTTGGTCTTATGTTTCCCAAGAGGATTTCCCTTTCTGCTTCTGTCATTTTTACGGAATCACCCAGACAGAATTTTTTTATATCTCCTGCGAGATCTATCCCTTGTTTAATTACTTTCCGGTAGACTTTATTCCGTCTGGCAGAAAAAGCCGTAGCCAAAGCATTGCCAGGTGCATCGGCCACCACCGCATTTAATTCTTTCAGCGATTTTGCTGTTATTGTAACCTCATAGTATATCCCATATATTTGTGCAGCTGTTGACAACATGTTCTGCAGGCTATCGAGGTAGGTATTAAACTCATTCAGAAGGTCATATATAGCTTTTTCTTCTTCCGTTATGAAAATATGGCCAGCAGACATTCTTATTTGCCTCTTTTTGTTATTTTCGAGTACTTCCTTAGATTTTTTGGAAGTTTTCTCGATAACGTATGCCCTGCCAGGATCCACACCTTGAGCTGTCACCTTCTGAAAGGCAAAAGCGAGAATAGCTGCAAATATAAGAATCCACCTTTTCATACCCATTTAACGTTTTGTAAATATTAATGTCGCATTCCTCGCCCTTTTCCATCGGTCGAAAGCATCATTGGCTATTTTTCCCCGATTTAATGTTATCATTCCGGCAGTTGCTTTATTCCAAACATCCATGAGATTGTAAAAGCATATACTCAGAGCTATTTGCCGCAGTTTTCTGTTCAAGTCGTCGAGACCGTTATTAAGTTTCCAAAGAAGAGCCGTTCTTTCTGCGCCGGTCATCATGTTCAATCCTCCACCTTGTGCTATGGATTTTTTTAATGAATTGTATGTATTGACAACCACACTGGCTGCTTCCATGTATAGGTTATTCATGGGCAGGGTAGCTGCTATACCTTGAGGATTTGCAGCAGATGCTATTTTTATATCGTACAAGTTTCGAAGCATGGCAACACCTTCAGCGTATAGGTTGCAGCCAGCCTTTAAGGCTTCAGCATATCCTCTTGCATCCTTCAGATAGGCATTATATTTAGCCTCCCACGATTTCATTTGAAGAAACTCCGTGCCTATGATCCCTTGTTTTTTTGACGTTTTTTCCATCGCGGAAGATTGTGCATCAATCGACTTATTTATTCTGTTATTTCCTGTTTCGATTGCTGCATATTGCAATGGGTTCGTTTCTCCAACCCCCGCAAAACACATTGTGGGAGCAGATATAACCAAACCTACAAGGATAATCAACTGTATAATTTTACTATTTTTCACCATAACAATAGTTTATAATCTTTATATATGTAAGCTGTTGGAACGATGTTCCTGCTGGTTTTTACTTATTTCTTCTTGTTCAAAGTTCATTGCAGCCAATGCCGCATAGTCTGAGTTCTTCCAACTCTGGCTTTGCGCTTGCTTGTCTGACTCAGCGGCGGAACGTTTATCACTGTTATCCTGATCGGTTTCCGTGGATATAGCCTTATCAGCAACCTTCACGGACTGACCATCATCAATACCGAACACTTTGTTTAATAGCCGGAGCCGTGAACGATCATCCAAAGCGTAAAATTTTCCATACTGCAGCTCAGTTATTTCTCGCGATTCTTCTTTGCCGTCCACGATGGCAACCATGTGGTACTTGCCGCCATCAGCTTTCACCTGTATATTTGAGACTTCCTTAATGTGCTGCTCTGGATTTGTACGAACTCGCTGAATAGGTTCTTGTGATTGCTGCTGTTGCTGTTCGGGAACATTTTGAGTAACTGTAGTCGCCTTACTCTGCTGCTGTGAGGATTTGTTCATGAAATCTAACCCGAACATTTTGAAGAGCATTTGCAGCAACAATTCCAGAGGGGAGCTTGCGTACGAAAAATCATTTTTCGTCTTTTGGCTAGTACTAGCCTGCACTTTCTCCCTGCTGTCCTCACGATTTCCCTGTTCTTGGATCATCTTTATTTGCGTGTCAGTCACCAAAGAACCGAGTGTCTTTGACTCGGATTCAAGGAGTTGTGCAGCATATTGGTCACGCTTCTTCCCACTTAGAACACTAAACTTTTCGGATTCCTGCTCGGACAACAAGTGCATCATCGACTGGCCGTTCACTTCTCCTATCAGGAATCTCTTATTTCTCATCTCTTCGGCGGTCTTCGAATCGCCTAATCTCTTTATGATTTCAGCACGAACCTCTGGGGAGATATTATTCAAATCCTTGCTTGAACTGATGAAATTCCTCATTCTCTCCCGGATTTCCTGACCATTGATTATTTCATATTTCGTGGTGGCCGTCACTGTAGACTGGGTTTGCGCCACAGAAGGCCTTTCTACATTCTGGGAAACGGCAGCAGATTCGGCATGATGCTGTTCCTGTTTCGGATCAGCTTTTGCCTCTTCTTTCTTTTGTTCCTTCTTTGGCTGGATTAGTGCCGCACGCTTCTCCTTTTCGGCAGCACGTTCTGCAGCAATCTCTTCGTCGGACATCATCTTCACGTTTTTGTCTAGAGCATCTCTGAGACCAAAGCTCTCAAAATCAACAGCAGCAGGCCTCCGAATGCCTTCTGGAGTCTGTTCCCACTGTGCCTTTTCCTTTTCAGGATCACGCTTTGGCGCTTCCTTCTTCGGGTCTACGTATCCTTCCGGACGACGAATGCTCTCAGGAATCTCTTCATTTTCTTTGTTTTTTTTCTCCCAAGGAGATTTATATTCACTTGCCATAATTCAACATTTTTAAAAACCATATTTTCTAAAGCCAAAGTTACACCTTATTTTATAAGGAGAGGAATTTTTAATGAACAAAGTCTTGATTTAACACATTGACGACTTGCAAAGTCTTCAATCGAGGAAATCAAGAGATTTAGCGTCCTATGCCTCTCTTCCGCTTCGGACCTGGGCGCATCATACGCACTGCCATTAAGCAACATTTCCGCAGCCAGTGGTCATCATCATCATCCTTATCACGTCCCCATCCACCGCCGGGGTCACCACTGCCACCATGTGCCTGTGCGAATGATGTAGCCTGATCAATGTAACCAAGGAAGAGCGCACTAGCGATAGCGGCCACTTCATCTGGAGAATTTATAAAGGATTCTGTTATAGTTGTTTGGGATGAGAGTTCATTCATAAGATTGTCAAAATTATTCTGGTATTCTTCTGGAAGAGTCTTCGCAAACTCGTTAATTGCATTTTGGCGCATAGACATCTGTCTACCTACAAGATCATAGAGTTGGTTCTTGACATCACGTAGCACCTTTTCTTCGAGTTCCGGCATCTTACGATTGATGGAACGTTCTATCTCGTCATTATTCCTCTCCAACTCTATACGCTTCAAGGCAATCTTATCAAGTTTCTCTTCAGCTATACGCAGTTTCTCCAACTTGTCTTTCAGTTGCTTCTCGATGTCCTCCAGTTCTTTATCGAGGTGTGCTTTTTTCAACAGGATATCATCGTTGGTCAACTGTCCCTTTTTCATCTCTTCCCTCAACGAAGAAATTTCCTCTTCTATCGCCTCTTTTCTCTTCGTCAGATTCTCCACCATTCTCGCCAGTCCTTTGACACGAATATTCGCTTTGTTCATTTCGTGAGTGAGGAAGTCATTTTGTTTTTGGAGGGTCGAGTTGTCTTGTTCCAGACTACCCTTCTTTTTCTCCAGCTCGGTACACAGCCCAGAAAGCCAGTCCCAATATTCTTCAGAGGTGCGATGCCTGGCTCCAGTTTCCATGATAGAGTCACCACGTTCGAGCCCCCACTTTTTATTCATTTCAGCTAATTCGTCATGCAGAATTTTCATATTAATTCGGCATTGCCCTTTGTTTTCCCCAAATATGTCCCTATATGAGATTTTATTCTTCGCGTTAACAGGTACAACGGTACAGTGTACGTGCGGGTTCTTTTCGTCAAGATGTACCACGAAGGCGATGATATTATCCTCACCGAATTTCTTTGCTATAAAATTATACATATCAACCGCCCATTTTTCTATATCCTCCTTGCGCTCTATGCCTCGGTTATCAGCCCCTTTCTTGAAATCGACATGCTGATCTCCGAAGGCTATCTCTCGCATCCGTTCACGATCACCGCCTATCAAAAAATTGCCGACAGTGTTTCGGTTAGGTACGAGACCCTTCTTTTTCTTGATTTCGTTTGGGTCGACGATATTTCTGCGCCGCAGATTGTCTCTGAAACGCTGGTCTATAGCATACTCTTTGCGGACAGGCATGACCACCCCGCCACGTCCCACTTCGAAGTTCAGTCTCACTCTTGTGGGATCGTAGTAGCCGTATTTCTTTGCGTCGGGGTCCATGACTTTGTAGTTACGGAGATGTTCCGTACTCTGTCCGCGAGATACTCCTTTACCCTCTTTGAGGTCACAAACTTGCTTTGCCATGTTTTCTTTTTTTTTAATTCGACGTTAGGAGAAATTCAGGGGTCCAGGGGGCTTCCCTTGGCCTAATTTTCGACCCCAGCTTGCTGCCCGAAGGTAAGGGTCGTCGCGTTTGTTTGGGTTCGCAGAAATCAAAAAACGCTAATTAGGCTTATCGATGTTAAAAACATCAGTCGCGCAAGCGCCTTCAGGGAGCGTCACGGGACGCTGCCGTAGTGGGCCGTAAAACGGCCTCTGTAACCTCGGCAGAGCCGGGGTGTTGCCGTAGGCCACCTTGAAAGATTGAGTCGTTGAGAGACGAAATTGGAAGGTGAAAGAGATAGATGGGTGAGATGACCTGAAGGGTCTGAACCCTCTATGTCAGTCAGCCGTATGCAAGTACGGTTATTCTTCGCCTCTATAGACGCGGCACCTAACTCGCAGAGTGAGCCGATGAACTTACGTACGGAAGTTCTATACCACGACCAGACATCCGCGAGTTGCTGGATGCCTGCCTCCAGGAACTCGCCGTCACGTCTGACGAAGGCAATGTGACAGTCAACTGCGTCATGCCTGAGTCGTACCCACACTCTGGCACACGGGCATGTGATCACTGAAATGAAATGGATGCCAGACATCCTTGTCGGTACACTCCACGCTGGTACTACGAGTGCCAGAAAAAGACCTCCGTCAGATACGACCAACAAGAAAAAATATGTATAGAAAAATAAATTACAAATCATCAAACCGACAAGTTCACAAAAACAAACGGAAAACAATTGACATTTCTGATGTTCGTCACCAAGTCGAACACACACCGATGATACACTGGAAGTAAGTTGATATCGGTATGGTGAAAGTAACTTGAATGGACGAATAAGAATGTCAAGAAAAAGCCAATCGCAAAATAGCGAACTGCAAGCATCGAAGGATAGTGATAACGCATCATCATTGCTTACTTGCAGCAATATGCACGATGACCTCTGAACGGGTATAGGTATCACACAACAACTAATCGACGTTGCATTATCTACCGCCAACAGTCTGGAGATCTCCAGTAGCCATGTCTGACATGACATCTGAATTACAGCGAGCGATGAATCCGTGTAAAGAAATCGCAACCCCGAATGTTGGTACCAATCGCCACTCGAATCGCCACTAAAATCACCACTCGATTCACCGGTGAGAAATGACACCTGTCTGGCATCACCAACAGCCTGCGAATGATGCCAACGATGAGATGTATTACTGTAACTCATACACATACTTTACAATATTACTTTGCATAGTTCCTAATCAGTCCCTCACGAAGGAACAGAACACGTCCCTGCTGATTCTCGCCATTCTTGATATGCGGAAACTTATCCTTCAGTTTCCGCATATGATATTCACTCACGCCAAGCATTCTTGCGGCCTCTTTGACTGTCACGTACTCGGTAGGTGGAAGTTCGTCTTCCTTCAACATCTTGTACAACTTTCTTGCTGTAGCTGCAGCAATCTGATCAATCTCTATGGGTGTAAGCATATAAATATATTTTATTGTGTTAAACTTGCTGCAAAATAAGATAATATGTTGCGGACTGCCAAATTTCAGGCAAACAATCTCTTGATTTAACACATTTACGACAAACAAAGTCTTAAATCGTTAAAATCAAGACGAAACGTAAAAATAATTCTCTGAAAGTTCAGGGAAAAAGACAAAATACGTCACCCCAAATAATTACTATTTGGGTGGTTTTAAAAAAATGCGAACCGACAGGATTAACACCAACAGGTGATGACGTGTCACCTGTTGAAAGGCACCACCCTCACCTGTAATTTATGTTTTCTGGCAAGTTCTATCATGTGCGCCGTCCCCCTGCTTTGGCCATCCCAGAAGGCAATCAGGGCATCGGCCACACTGGCCATCTGAGCGTTCCTGATGAAGCCTGCAGCCTTCCCTTCACGCTGCCAGTCCGCAGGGTATTGCTCGACGGCATACCCCCGTTCCTGGGCATAGCGTTCGCCGAGGGTGTCTGCACCTCGCGCTGCACCACTGACGATGACGATCCTGTGCGTCTGGTGCTTCTGTGCCAGTAGTCTGTCACAGTGTTCGCACAACAAGCCGAAATCATTAAACTCACGGCCACCAGCCACAATCACCTTGAATGTAGGACGTACTATCATATAATCGAAGGTCGTTTGTACGGTACAGAGCCGAAGGTGGGCATCCGCAGAACTGGAGCTTTGGCTTCCGGCACATAGTGAATCAATTTAAAATAGACCTCACGTCCATCGGATCGGTCTGAGGCACAGCAGGGGTGACGGTCATACACTGCACCTGGGCAAGCACCACCGGCAAAGGTGGCGAAAGCACAGTCCTTGCAGCCAGTACCGGCAACGGTGATGACCTTTGCTCCATCGATGGTGTCAATCCAGACTTCGCCAACGGCTCTTTCAGTTCCAAAATTAGTAATCATGACTTTGTTGTGTTGAAGTTACGCAGGAAGATATTCTTGATGAAGGCATTGAATCCGAAACAGAAGGTGGCGATAGATGCGCCAACAAGGATTAACTCGAAATTAGTCAGATGTTCCATATCAATACTCAATTTTTGCTGTTGCTACCTCATAGATGCTGCTGTCGGCAAGCTTGACGTATTCACGGCCTGCCAGAGCCGCCAGACGGCTTTCCTGTTCCAGATTCTCATAGCCTGTTTCAATTCGGCGTCGCATTTTATAGACGGCTCTGTCGAGATCGTCCTTTACACTGTCGAGGATGCGCTGTACCTCCATCAGTTTCTCCATATACTCTTCTGGTGTCATAGTCAACCCTCCTTAACCATTAAGTGTTCCATACCATATTTCTTCATCCATTCGTTGTAGTGACGGATGGCATCCTCTCCATGGAGTCCCAGACGCTGGCGTTCCTCCAGTTCTGCCTGGTACACCTGACCTTCACGACGGATATTCTCGCCAATGGCCTCCATCTGGCTCTCGATCTGATGTAACCTGCCTAATGACTGTTTCATACTGTTGCTGCCTGTTTCTATCCCGTCGGCTGCGGTTTTAGGGGTTATACTTTGTGACGCTGTTTTTTTGAAGTTATCGGCATGTTAGATTTTAGATCCTTTCTTCTTTCTGAATCTTTTCCCATCAAGTCTGCCTGTGTGCCTTCAATTTTCAGTCGTCATCGACTTAGTTGAGTTTTGAGTCCTTTTTCTTGCAGGTAACCAGGAACAGACTCACAGGGGACTAAACCAAGAAATTCTGGAAGAAATTTTGCGGAATACCCAGATTACATCTGTGGAAGGCTGCTGCAAAATTTGTTTCGGAATAGCCTGCGGTTCTTGGTGTGGCCCCGGTCTGTCCTACCTTTGCAAGGAAAAAGACTCCATAGAAAACTCAGCTAACCCCATGAGGTGAAAATGGCATACAGGACAGGACGAAGATGGGCGAGAAAAGATTCCCACCCCGTTCGGGTGCCGTCAGTATGGCGGTTGCTTCAGGAAGCTGCGTCTGGCAGTCATTACGGCCTCCTGCTGGAAAGTACATGGGTATCTCGCGAGGTAGGGGGACAAACAGGATAGCCATTCAGTCCTGCAATAAGGAGTGTGATGTTACGGCCAGCAGACAGTACTATGCGGTGGATCAGACATCGAGGAATGAAGATGTTTGAACCGCTGTTCAGGGTGTGTGTGACTTTAGGCACATTCTCCATGAACAGAGCAGAGTGCCGTCCGCTATCAGGACGTGACGTTACTCTACGGTTGCAGAGCAGAATGGTGTCCGTCGTGCAGGAACCCCCGAAGAGAGATGCACTTGCACTTTCAGGCAGATTAGAGGATGTGATGGTGTCGGACGCAAGCGGAAGAAGTGTAGTCCCATCAGAGGAATGAACTGGCGAACCAACGGCCACACTGACAGACATCGGACGGCGACCAAAGCCTGGAACAGTACCGTCGGGGTGGTGAAGCAGCACAACTGTGCGCCCATGAGCGACCCAGACAGTGCTATGACAGTGCTGCCAAGAGTAGGACGTGTCCGTCAATGAGGCTGTGCCGAGAGCGAGGAAATGACGATAGGAGTTTTTGGCGATGAAACGGGACAAAACACGATGTAAGCATTTTTCTTTTGGGCCATTTTTTCGGGGGTATCACTATATCGCCGGTACTCCGTTTGCCCGTCAGCGGGCTTTATATGAAGCCGTTTTTCGGCTAATACCCTAAAAAGTAGTCAATTTTGCAGAAATATTGACAAAATCAACAGGAGCAGGCATCATGCTTCGTATGCGGCTTAGGCTTGTATTGCCCCCGATTTGCCCGTTTTTTAGGGACGCTGGAAGCGTTTCTATGCTCTAATGGGCAGATTTAGGCTTATGAGGTGGAAGCCCGCCACAGGCACGAAAAAGGCTGGAGGGTTTCCAGCCGTTATCGTATGAAAGAAGGGGGAAGGCTATTTTGCCTCCTCCTCTGTGTTCTCATCGTCGCCGGTAGAGACCTTGGTGGCTACGAAGGTGATCACCTGGTGCTTCTGACCGTCCTTCTCGTATTCCTCCGGCTTGAAATAGCCCTCCACGGTGATACGGTTGCCCTTCTTCAGGAGGTCGAAGGAGGCTGCGTTCTCGTTCTTGCGCCACATCTCGATGTTGAGGAATGCGCTCTTGCGCTTGTCCTCACCGTTGACCTTCTCGGTACGTGCGATGCAGAGGCCGAAGCGTGCTACTGATGCGTTGTTGAACTTGTTGATCTTAGCGTCCTGACCAACGAAACCTGTCACTGCGAAATTGTTTACTGACTTCATAATTCAAAATTTTTTAGATGTTAAACTTAATTTTTACGATGCTTATAAAGCAGGCAAGGAGAAGGTGAACATTAGGTCAAGGAATTACCAGCAAATTTCATGGAAAACCGTATTTTGTTTAGGCCTTGGCCGTTAAGAAGAAAATGCGGAAGGCTGCCGTGCAATTTGTACAGGAATAACGGCGTGAAACATTAAGTGGAACAGAGAGGTACTTGCCGGACACCGCTTGCGCTAAATTTGCAACGGAAAAATAAGAGTGACATCGCCCGAAAAAATTGTTATGAAGTCACAACGAGCAGTGGCACATGGATGATGTCAGAGGATGCGGGGACACTACAAGTTACGGATCAGGAGTATGCCGGACGATGGGACGGCCCGAGAGAGGTTGACACCAAGAATGTTGAGACCGATTTAAAAGATCGAGAGCGAAAGAGCGACAACGGCTAAAAAGCATGACTGAGGCATGAAGAGTGAAAGATGGTCTGACAACCGTTAAGTTGTGGGCCACACCGGGAAGGAAACAGGACGGAGAGAAGCAGTTCTGGTGACGAAGGAAGCCGAACGGTAACAGGGGAATGAGAACCAGAGACGCGGAGCGGACTGCGCCCGACGGCGACAAAGGGGAAAGTCCCTCAAATTCCTTTTGTTTCCCTTTGCCTTTTTTGTGGCCTGAAAGTGCCCATTTGCCCCAAATAATTACTATTTGGGTGTTTTGGGTAAATTTGAACCTTGAAAAAAGAAATTGTTTTAGAACGATATAGGGTGAAAAACTCTATATTGGAAAGACCATATAATGGTGTAAAATGGCTTTAGCCTAATGTAGCGAGGACATTATTATAAATGTACGCGCGTAGTGTCTATATAATCGATGTATTATTTGTTGTCCGCCCTGTGGTTATTGTACACACTGCGGACATTGATTACATTGTCCGTCGTGTCCGTTTGTGGGCAATGTCCACAATGTACTAATGTGGATATAGTCCACAATATCCGTTATGTGTACAATGTAATCATAATAACAATGTGTCATTGTCCGTATTGTGTTCATTGTGGGCAATGTGTACATCACAATGTATTTTTTCTAATTTTTAGAAAAATATTTTGTGGTTCCGAAAATTATTCATACCTTTGTACCCGAATTGCAAAGATATGAGAATATTCACGGAACAGGCTATTAAGAGGTTCACAGAGGAACATCCAGACTCGCTGACGGCATTTCAGGTGTGGGTTAGCGTGGTCAAGGCAAGCCGATGGACATGCTATGCCGACATCAAGAAGGACTTCAATTCTGTAGATGCCGTTGGCAACCAGCGGTATGTGTTCAACATCATGGGGAATCACTACCGCCTGGTTGTTGTGATAAAGTTTACTATCGGGTTCGTGTATGTCCGCTTTGTCGGTACACACGCAGAATATGATAAAATCGATTGTAAGACCATATAGGGAGGAATGAGCATGACGAAGATTGAAAACAGAGAACAGTATGAGTGGGCAGTGGCAAGAGTAGAGCAGCTGCTTCCACTGGTTGATGACAATACGCCACGGACAGACCCAAACTGTATTGAACTGGAACTGCTGTCTAATCTGGTGGCGGACTATTCGGAAGAGAACTTCGCTATAGGAAAGCCGGCATTGGGCGATGTCATCAAGATGCGGATGTCCGAACTTGGGCTTACCCAGACTAAACTGGCTGAGATACTGGGTATAAGTGCCTCGCGGATCAGTGAGTTTATTGCAGGGAAGGCGGAGCCGACCCTGAAGATTGCCAGAGATCTTGTAATCAAGTTGGATATAGCACCTGCAGTGGTGTTGGGACTTTGAATTGAACTGCACCGATTTTGTTTTCATGTTTTCATGTTTACATGAAGACAAACATACAAGTAATAATGTACTAATACAGATTATGTAGAAGTGTATATATGTAAACATGTAAACAAAAACAGTTTAGGATGAAGGTTGGCTAACGACCGCGCCGTGATGGAGGCCTACGGCTTCCCTTTAAACAGGGAGCCGCCGTATGGACGAGATATTCAAACTGTACCAAAAACTAACGGCATCGGTATAAAAAAGCCCTTTAAAGCCAATTTGGGGCGATTTTAAGGCCGCTGGCGGCTTTAAAAGGTCACAGACGGCAAGTATATCATCCCAACACACAAAATGCCGTAAGAAGGGCCGAAATGGGCTTGTTCATCAGAAAAACAGCTTATCATGCAATTTTTTCGGGGAAAGAGCCGATAATTTACAGGAAATACTTATCTTTGCAGCATGGAATGCGTGCCCAAACAAAAAAATTACGCACGCAATCGCAAAAAATGTGCGTAATTACGTGCGTAAAACTTGTAAGTTGCTGATAATCAGCGTTTCTTGCGGAGAGAGAGGGATTCGAACCCCCGGTACCTCTC
>ODAI011611373.1_pt1 | contig 36428 bp, 28 predicted proteins | sample 1539321 | NCBI WGS metagenome assembly ODAI01 (sample SAMN02144231, study PRJEB22623) | gut metagenome | biome: sheep rumen | host: Ovis aries | place: New Zealand
AAAGACAGGCGGAACAAGCGGTTCACAGTTTGTATTCACTGGTATCGATGATGGTCACTACAAACTTGTTGAGAAGACAACTCCCGGCGGATACAATTCCATTGATGATATCGAGTTCGATATAACTCCTAATGAAAACGGTGATCTTGAGGATGTTGATCTTGGCGAAGCAACTTTCACAGCTGACGATGATGAAGGTTCACTTACAGGTTCTATCCAGAACAATAAGGGTGTTACACTCCCCGGCACCGGTGGTATCGGTACAAGAATATTCTACATCGCAGGTATTCTGTTCCTCGCAGGCGGTTCTGTACTCCTTATCTGCAAGAAGAGAATGGGTATAAAGGAAAAGTAAGATTTTAAAACGCAATTATCAGAGGCAGGGAATGGCTTGGCTGTTCCCTGCCAGAAGATATTGCAGCAGGGAGAGATCAATGAAGAAACATATTCTGAATATTGTTATAGTCCTTATGTTCGTCATTGGTTTCTCCGTGCTGCTCTATCCGGCGATCAGTGAGTATATCAACTCAAAACACGCTTCCCGTATTATTGCTTCATATAATGAAACTGTAAAAAACAGTGACGAGGCTGAACTGAAGCAGCTTATCGATGAGGCTGACGATTATAACAAGAGGCTCAGCCAGAACAGCTCCGCTTTTTATAACCCTGACCTTGTAAGCGGCTACGATGATGCACTTGATATTACAGGCAATGGTGTTATGGGATATATCGATATCGATAAGCTCAATCTGGAGCTCCCGATCTATCACGGAGTATCTAAGGAGGTACTGCAGATAGGTGTGGGTCATCTTCCGGGTACTTCTCTGCCTGTAGGCGGTGAATCTACACACGCTGTACTGTCAGGTCACAGAGGACTTCCCAGTGCCAAGCTGTTCACTGATCTGAATGAGATGGAGGTAGGTGACACATTTACTGTTACTGTTCTGGACCGTGTCTATACTTATGAGGTGGATCAGATCAAGGTGGTTCTTCCGTCTGAAACAAGCGATCTTCAGATCGTGAAGGGGGAGGATCACTGTACTCTCATGACGTGTACGCCATACGGTATCAATACCCATCGTCTGCTTGTCAGAGGTGTGCGTATCGAAAGCGCCGAGGCAGTAAGAAAAGTTGGTGTGGTAGTCAAGAATGAAGCCTTCAGAATAGATCCGCTGATCGTTATGCCTATTGTGGCTATACCATTTTTGCTTATAGCAATTACAGCGGTGTTTATACACGATAAGAAAAAGAATCAAAAAAAGAAAGCAGGTGGTTGATCTTGTTGAAAAAAGTTTTTGCGGCTTTTTTTAGCTTTCTTAGCATTTCATTGCTGCTGACGGTTAGTTTGCCTGTTGCGTCATATGCGGATGATGAAAAGGAATTGCGTCTGATATGTGACACAGGGTATACTCAGGTTGAGAATATGCTCTGGAAAGTTTACCATATCGGTGAAAGAAAGAATAACGAATTTACTTTAACAGGTCAGTTCGAGAACTATCCCGTGGATATGAATAACATTTCAGAGGATAATATCCGTGAGACTGCGCAGGCCCTCGAAAGCTTTGCGATGGGGGATTCCCTTAAAGAAACAGCAAGCGGATATACTGATAAAGAAGGCACTGTAAGCTTTACAGGACTTGTTCCCGGATTATATCTGGCTGTTCCGGAATCTGTTGAGTCGGATTCTCAGGTATATTATTCATCTCCGCTTATTGTGGAGCTTACCGATGGCCCTGAAAAGGTTTTCCCGAAGGTATATGCTACATCGTCTACAGATGTGGAAAAGCAGTTCAAGGTGAAAAAGGTATGGCTCAATGATGAGGGAAATGCTGATAAAAGGCCGGCTGATATCACTGTTGATATATTCAAGGACGGCAGCAGGTTCGATACTGTGAAGCTTGATGCCTCAAATGACTGGGAGTACAGCTGGAATACTGCGGATGCCAATGCTGAGTGGAGAGTTGTGGAGAGGGATGTGCCTCAGAATTATACCGTTCAGGTCGAGCATAATCTTATGCAGTTCCTCATTAAAAACTCTTATGCGGACAAGAAGCCGCCTGTTACAACTACAGCTCCCCCTAAAAAAACAGGATTGCCTCAGACAGGTCAGCCCTGGGTACCGGTATTTGTTCTGGCAGCCGGCGGCATATTCCTGGTTTGTATTGGCATTGTTCTGAAATTAAGAACAGATAAAAATGAAAAATAAACTCTGGAAGATAAGTATCTGCTGCGGAGTACTGATGATAATTTCCTCGGTTCTGCTTTGTATAAGTAATATGCTTGAAAGCATGAAGGCAGGGGAGCGTTCGGAAAATATTCTGTCTTCGCTGAAGTCGCAGATCTCCTCTGAAAACGAATCGCCTTCAGAGGCTGTTACCACAAATACTGAGGATCTGTTTTATGAATATGAAACTCAGGCAAGCAAGGAGATCGTTATTGATAATACCGGCTATTCCTGTTACATTACTATTCCGGCGATAGATATCGAGCTTCCGGTAATGAGCGGTTGGGATTATCAGAAGCTGAAAAATTCTCCCTCTGTGTACAGCGGATCGATCGGAACAAGAGACCTGATAATCGCTGCCCATAATTATAACACCCATTTTGGAAAGATATATACTCTTTCCGATGGCGACGAGATAATCATAACTGATGTAAGCGGCGAGAAATACCACTATTACGTTCAGGATGTTGAGGTCGTCAATGGCGATGATGCTGACGGAATGGTGATCGGTGCAGGTGAACAGTGGGATCTGACTTTGTTCACTTGTAATCTGAGCGGTTCAAAGCGTGTTACGGTACGGGCGGTCCTTGATGAGGAAGAGCGTCAGCAGACAGGTCAGAATGATAGTCAGAAGCGGTTTTGAACTGCTTCTGACTTTTTTATTTAACAGGGATTGAAAATCTGTTTTATTTGTGCTATAATCAATGTATCTTCAATGACAGGTTTTTAGTTGTTAAAAGACATCGGGATCAATTATTTACGGATCGGAGGAATATTATGAAAACTTTAGTAGCTTATTTCAGTGCTGAAGCAGGAAAAACACGCAGGATCGCAGAGGAACTGGCTAAATCAAAAGGTGCTGATCTTTTTGAGATCAGACCGGAGGATCCATATAGCAAGTCGGATCTGAAATGGGTCAATCCGCTGGCAAGGTGCAATAAGGAGAAGATCGGCAAAAAGGACGTTCCTGTTGCTGAAAAGGTTCAGAACTGGAACGACTATGATACGATTTACCTTGGCTTCCCGATCTGGTATTACGGTGCCCCGAATGTTATCAATACGTTCTGTAAGGAGTACGACTGGAACGGCAAGGATATCTTCATTTTTGCCACATCAGGAAGCAGCGGTATAGGCAAGACTGCTGAAAAGCTTGCTCCTTATGTCAAAGGCGGAAATATCAAAGATGCCAGAAGAGTCACATCTGCAGCTGAGATAGACTGACTCTTAGACAGCTTCCCCTGATTTTTTATTGATCGATAAAATGAAAGCATCCGTATTTTTTACGGATGCTTTTTTGCTTTTCAGCCCATTCTGATAATGGTCCAAAAATGCTATTTTATGATACGAAAGATTATTTCATTGCCGGCTGCAATACGATATAATTAGGACAGTGGTAAACCGAAAACGGATAATTTTGTAATTAATGTATGCTTTGCCTATGGCACTATAACAGTTTTATGGCGGTTATCAAGTATACTTTAATTATCAGGAAGGGTGAAATCAATGAAAAAGTTTTTATCTGCACTTCTTTCATCAGTGATCGCTGTCAATTCAGCAGCTGTTCTTACATCTGCAAATGTGACAGAAAATGCTCTGTTGGTGCCGATGTATGCAGATGCAGCAGGTACTCAGTACGAGTTCGAGAAGGGTGCAATAAGCAGCAGCGGGGAAAATGAAGCAGAGATAAGCAGGCTTAACGGCGCCAGCGGAGGTATGGCTGTTGACCTTAAGGACGGTGGAAATACCGTTTCTCTGAAGGTTGACGCTTCTGAGGCCGGTCCTCACAGGATAACGATTCGCTACTGTCAGCCCTATGACGAGGACGGCAAGTATCAGAATGTTATAGTTAATGGAAAAAATATGGGAGAGATATTCTGCAAGTATACCGGTGACGGCAAATTTGATACTGTCAGTGTAAATGCTGAGCTCAAAAAAGGTGCAAATGACATTACTGTTGAGGCTTCTTGGGGCTGGACATTTTTTGATGCTCTGCTCATCGAGAAGGGAAGCTTCTCAAATTATTCCGGCGGCGGAAAGCTTTCAAATCCGAAGGCTTCCTCGCAGGCACAGTCCCTATATAATTTCCTCTGCGATACATACGGGAAGAACGTTATCTCAGGTCAGCAGGAGTCTACCTGGATGGGCAGTGAGGACTACGAATTCGATATAATAAGAAATGCAAGCGGCAAGTACCCTGCACTAAGAGGTCTTGACTATATGGGAGATGACTTCTCAGGCTGCAACCGCCGTGCAAAGAAGTGGTATGAAAAGGGCGGCATAGTTACGATATGCTGGCACTGCGGAAGCGATTTCAGCGGTTCTCATACTGAGGCTATGAATACTGACCTGAACTGGAGCAGCGTACTTACTCCCGGTACTGCTGAATATAATAAGCTGATAGCAGGCATGGACAAGGGCGCTAAGGCTCTGACTGAACTTAAAGATGCCGGTATACCTGTAGTCTGGAGGCCTTTCCATGAATTTGACGGCAAGTGGTTCTGGTGGGGCAAGGGCGGCGCTGAGAACTTCAAGAAGCTCTGGCGTATAATGTATGACCGCTATACAAATTACTGGGGACTTGATAATCTTATCTGGAGTCTTGGCTACTGCGGCGATGTAAACAGCGGCTGGTATCCCGGAGATGAGTATGTTGATATCATAGGCTCGGATACATATGTTAATCATACTGAGTCACTGGCGGCTATGTACAATAAGACTGCTCAGGTCGCAAAAAATCCTGTTTGTCTGCACGAAAACGGTCCTATACCTGATCCGGAAAAGATGAAGGCTGACGGTGCTAAATGGCTCTGGTTCATGACCTGGCACACCTCGTTTATTGACAGCAATCAGTTCAATACAGCTTCATATCTGAAGCGTGTCTATAACAGTGACTATATGCTCACTCTCGATGAACTTCCGGATATCTATCACTACGGAAGCGGTGCTTCGTACAGTGAGGATGGACCTGTTTTTGAGATAGCTCCTGCTGAAGCGGTCAAGGGCGATCTCAACGGTGATGGAAGCGTGAATACAGCAGATGCTGTTCTGCTGCAAAAGTTCATTCTCGGCGGAAGGGATCTGTCTATCGCTGACTGGAGAGCCGGTGATCTTTGTGAGGACGGAAGACTTGATTCATTTGACCTTGTTCTTCTGAGACAGGAACTGATCTCAGCAGGTGAAAAGCCTGTGCAGAAGCCTGAGGAGCCTCCGAAATCTCAGTATAAATACGATTCTGCAAAGAAGTACACTGAATATCCATGGAGCTATAAGAACGCTATCCCTCAGGCAGGAAAGATAGTCAAGGAGAATTACAACGGGATCAACGGTGCAAATTCTTTGAATGTATATCTGCCATACGGATATGACAGCTCAAAAAAATACAATGTATTCTATTTCATGCATGGTATGGGAAACAGCGAAAATTCTCTCTTCTACAACGATAACGGAGAAATGCAGCGTGTCTTTGACAACATGATACAGAACGGCGACATAGAGCCTATGATAATAGTTACACCAACATTCAACAAGTGCAGTTCAGATACATTCTACAATGCTGAGAATTTCTACAAGGAGCTCCGTGAAAGCGTTATCCCGTTCGTTGAAGGCAAGTATTCAACCTATGCTGCTTCATCATCAAAGGAAGATATTGCCGCTTCAAGAATGCACAGAGCTTACGGCGGCTTCTCCATGGGAAGTGTTTCTACATGGGCAGTTTTCGAGAACTGCGTGGATATCATCGGATATTTTATGCCTATGAGCGGTGCTCATCACTGGGGTACCGGAAGTGCTGATGCAGGCGCTCTTGCCCGTGCAGTTGACAGGGCAGGTCTTAAGAAGAATGAGTACTTCATTATGTCGGCAACCGGTACATCAGATTTTGCCTATCCTGTTCTCGGTCCGCAGATCGAGGATATGAAAAAATACAGTCAGTTTGAGTATACGTCCGACTTCTCAAAGGGCAACTTCTGGTTCATTCTTGCTAATGGCGGAGAGCACAGCTGGTATTATGTAAGACAGTATATTTATAATTGCCTGCCGTTCTTCTTCCATCAATAATCAGCGATCACCTTTTATCCATAAATCTGTTCCAAACAAAAACTCCGCAGCTAACGGCAGTGTTCATATACAGGGCAGGATATTCTGTCGGGGAAAGCTTTCTGAGTAAAGAAGCTCCCGATGATTTCCGGCACCTATATAATGATACGCTGTTATATGCGGAGTTTTTGTTGTATTGACCTTGGATGACAAATGAGGTATAATCATATTATGGAGGTGATCGCATGGAAAGCAAGGGCAGGATAGGGGTCATCGTTCCTCATGTCTGCAGTAATATTGACACTGAGTTTATCGATATTATTCATTCTGAAGCGGCAGGCTGCGGTTATGATACGATCGTTATATCCGGTGTTATAAACTATCAGGATGAACAGCTCGAATGGAGCTATGCAAATGGTCAGACCAATATCTATGACCTTATAAGGTGCGGCGGCTTTGACGGATTTATCTTTGAAGCCAATATCTTCTGCAGTGAGATACTGCGGAAGAGAATTCTTGATCTGCTTCGCATGACGGATACGCCCTGCGTGACTGTTAATTACGAACAGCCCTATTATCCCACGGTCTCTGCGGATGAGACTGCACTGCTGTACCCTTCAGCGATCCATCTTATAAGAGATCATGGATGCAGAAAGCTTTACTGCATAGGCGGATATAAGGGTCACGCTCCCTCTGAGGAGAGGATAGCAGGATTCCGCAGGGCAATGGATGAATACGGTCTGCCGTATGATGAGGGCTGTATTTTCTATGGAGATTACTGGAGAGATGTCCCTCACGATATCGCCGTGAAGATAGCCGGCGGTGAGATAGAAAAGCCGGACGGTATAGTTTGCGGCAGCGATATAATGGCAGTTGAGGTCATACGGACTCTGAATGAGAATGGGGTAAATGTGCCGGGGGATATAAAGGTCACCGGATGCGACGGAAATATTATCTCACAGTCAGAGCGTGTTTCTGTTACAACTGTGGCAGGGCAGGAGAGGATCAACGGCTTCCTTGCTGTGACTAAGCTTCTTGAGCTTATGGGGGAGAAAACCGGCGGCACTGAAATGAGACCTGAGCTTATTATCGGGGAAAGCTGCGGCTGCGGCGAAAACGGCGGTATCTGTAAGAACAGGAGCCTGTCAGGTATAAGAGAATACGCAGGAACAGTTTTTGAGATACTTGAACACCGCAGGACAAGCAGTCACGGTGAGATTATCAGAAGAATGTCTGAGAGCAAGGACATTTATGACGTGCTCAGCACCTTTATCGGCTGCTGTTATATGATACCCACAGGCATAAAAGCGGAGCTTTGTCTGTGTGAGGACTGGTGCAGGGATATGAACGACCCGTCAGTGTACCGTACCTCAGGCCTTTCAGATAGAATGCTGCTTGGTATAGATACTTCATTTGCCTTTGGTCAGAAGCTGTATCCGTTTAAAACAAGGGATCTGTTCCCTTCGCTAAAAACAGCACATGAGCCCCGCCTGACAGTTCTCTCGTCACTTCACTACAAGGATCAGATCTTCGGATATGTGGGATTCACCTACAGGAAGGCTGTACATATCGTTTTTGATGAGTTTTATATGAGCTGGTGTGATTCTGTCAGCAGCGGACTTAATACTGTTCAGAACCGTATGTATAAGGACTATGTCAACAAGCGCATAGAATCCCTGTCGGAGTTTGCTCCCGTACTCGGTATCTATAACAAGCGTGGTCTTATCAGCAAGCTGATGAATATTATGGCTGAGAACAGCAATTCAGTGCTCACTCTTACTTTTCTTTCATATGTAAAGGAGGACAGGGTGCGCTATAGCGTTCCGCCTATAAATTCTATAGTAAATGCTATCCGTATCAGCGACGGCAATGCAGTGCTTGCAAGTATAGGGGAGAACATTATAGCTGTCGTAAAGTCCGCAGACAGTACTGAAAGCCATGATAACAATTTCGCACGGAGTGTGGCGGAGACTGTCAGGAGCTCATACAGGGGCGCCCTTGAGATAAAGCAGGACAGGATAGTATTCCTCTCAGATACGGTTTCTGCTGCTGATATATTCAGCATTGAAGAGCGCATGAGCAGCATGGAGGATAAGCTGAAGGGAATGATGATAAGCCTTGGTTCAGGCCTTTTCAGCTACAGGGAGATTTTCACGGCTCTGAGAGATGATATTTTCAGCCACCCTGAAAAGGAATGGAATGTTGAAGCTATTACCCACAGCATAGGTCTGAGCAAGAGCCATTTCCACAGGATATACCGTGAGCTTTTCGGGACAAGCTGCAAGGAGGATATCATTACTTCAAGAATGGATAAGGTGAAGTGGCTGCTTGACAACACCTCTCTTTCCATAGCTCAGATCTCTGAGCAGTGCGGATATTCCAACAACAGTCATTTTATCCGTCAGTTCAGCAGCCGGATGGGAATAACTCCATCTGCGTACAGGCGGAAAAAGGGTCAGAAAAGTGAGTAAAATGGGATAAAAGCACATTTACTCAGAGGTGTATTTGTTGTATCATTATTACATGGACGACAGAACAATTCTGCACAATATGTTTTATCGTTTCATTGCTTCGGAAAACAGTTCCTTTTTTGTTCCGGAGTTTTCCTAAGGGGACAGGTCAGGTATCGCATCAGGAAACTGGTGCGATCATCTTTTTGCAAAAAAATAAGGCAGGGAAGGGTGTTCTTCTTCCTGCCTTATTTTTAGTTGTCATAGTGCAAGAAATAATCCAATTATTTTTTCTGCACTTTGTTTTGCCAAAAATGGAAAAATGAGCTTTACATTTTATTATTACAGCCGACAGACTTTCCTTATGAACGGGATAGTCATTCCGCCTGCTGCATTGCCGGCGGCAACGATGAGTATGTATCCTGTATCCTCCGGAAATGTACCGGCAGAAAACATATAGAATGCATCAGCTACAGAATGATTGAAGCCGCATATTATGAATATCATGACGGGTATGCATATGCCGAAAACAAAGGACAGATCCGCATTCTTTTTCCGGCTCTCCTTGGCATTGTCAACTGCAAGATACATCAGCATCCCGCAGAATGCTCCGAGAACAAGCTGACTTGAAATGCTGTCGCCGGTCTTGGTTTCCATGCATATACAGGCTTTTTCCCGAAGCGTCTGCGAAAAGCGTGTCTGTTGTAGCAGAAATGCCGCAAATGCAGTTCCTGCGGCATTTCCGATAAGTGTGACAAGGGTACTGATGATATATACTGGGGGATTTTCGGGGATATATCCCACCTTTCCCGTATATAGAGCAAATCCCCTCTGAACTATTGTGAAAAGTCCGAAGCTGAAAAGGAAGCTTCCGATGATCTTGTTTTCACATAACAGGTAAACTGCACCGCCTACGCTTATCATCAGTCCGGATAAAAAAGCGTTTGCAGCAAGATCAGTCCAGCTTTTGACTTTTTTATTCATAGTCAACTACATTTACCCAGGAAAGGAGAATATCTTTCTCCTTGTCCTTCTTTTTTACAGACTGAGAGGCTGCAACTATTGGCATCCATGACTGTACATACTTCTTCTCTGTGGAGCTCTTTTTGCAGAACAGATCAAGATATTTTTCTGCACCTGCAATGTTTCCGTCAAGACAGAATTTGAGGTATGTCCTTGCTGCGTCAGCTGAGGCATTTCCCTGTGTTGCATGAGCCCAGTCAAGGATATAGGGGGTATTGTCCGGAGCAATGATGATGTTAGAGGGAGTATAGTCTCCGTGGCAGAGCTTATTGTGCTTCTTCATGCCGTCAAGACGGGTATGAAGATCGTATTTTGTGGTATCATCAAGCTCGGTGAGTTCTATCTTGCGGTTCATTTTATCCTTGAGACGGCTGAGCAGAGGACAGCTTTTTGACTGTATATCCAGCTGAAGATCTACGAACATATCCATATATTCATCATACTTCTTCGGATTTGCTGCAATAAGGTCTGAAAGCCGTGTGCCTTCAATGAACTGTGATACTATTGCCCATTTTCCGTCAATGCGTGTTACCTCGTAAAGCTCAGGGATATTCAGACCTGTCTCCTCAACTCTTGCATGGTTGAGGGCTTCGTTAAGAACATCTGCCTTTGAGTAGATCTCATCGAACAGCTTTATGCATTTGTTTCCGTCACGGAATATCTTTTTGTTTATTCTTTCTGAGATACAATTATCAAGTTTCATAGCCTTTTCTCCTTTTTCAAGCCTTGGGATACTCTTTTTCAGTGAATGTCCTGCCGTAATATGCATTGAGGTACATCTGCTTTATCTCACTGAGAAGAGGATAACGGGGATTTGCTCCGGTACACTGATCGTCAAAGGCATTTTCTGTCATTTCATCAAGAGTAGCCATAAAGTCCTCCTCAGAAATACCGTAATCTGCTATCGTATCCTTTATGCCGATCTTATGGCGAAGATCTCTTATAGCTGCTATCAGCTTTTCCAGCTTATCCTTTGCTGTCTTTCCGCCAAGTCCTAGATAGTCGGCTACCTCTGCATAGCGCTCAAGTGTGTGCGGATGATCGTACTGTGGGAAGGTTCCCATTTTTGCAGGAGTTTCTGCTGCGTTGAAGCGAAGCACATCTTCAATTACAAGTGCATTTGCGATGCCGTGAGGGATGTGGTGATATGCTCCCAGCTTGTGTGCCAGAGAATGGCTTACTCCAAGGAATGCATTTGCGAAGGCCATACCTGCCATTGTTGCTGCATTTGCCATTTTTTCTCTTGCCTCAGGATCATTCGGGCCGTTATCGTAGGCACGGGGGAGATATTCAAATATTATTTTCAGCGCTTTAAGTGCAAGTCCGTCTGTGAAATCAGTTGCCATTACCGATGCATATGCTTCAAGGGCATGAGTTACAGCATCGATTCCGGAAGCTGATGTGAGTCCCTTGGGTGCTGTCATGTGGAGGTCAGTGTCGATAATAGCCATATTCGGGAGAAGCTCATAGTCTGCAAGAGGATACTTTACACCTGTGCTCTCATCAGTTATTACAGCAAATGGTGTTACCTCGGAACCGGTTCCGGCAGAAGTCGGGATAGCTACAAAATATGCCTTTTCGCCCATTTGGGGGAATGTGTATACTCTCTTCCGTATATCCATGAAGCGCATTGCCATGTCTGCAAAATCAGCCTCGGGATGTTCATAGAGCACCCACATTATCTTTGCTGCATCCATTGCAGAACCGCCTCCGAGTGCGATAATAACATCAGGCTTGAATACGGAGATCTGTGCTGCACCTTCTTTTGCACAGGCAAGTGTTGGATCGGGAGCAACATCAAAGAATGAGGCGTGCTGTATGCCAAGTTCATCGAGCTTATCTGTTATCGGCTTTGCAAAGCCGTTCTCATAAAGGAATTTGTCTGTAACTATAAATGCACGCTGCTTGTTCATTACGTTTTTCAGCTCGTCAAGTGCTGTAGGAAGGCAGCCGCGCTTCATGTATATCTTTTCAGGAGCTCTGAACCAAAGCATATTTTCTCTCCTTTCGGCAACTGTCTTGATATTGAGAAGGTGCTTTACACCAACATTTTCGCTTACGGAATTTCCTCCCCATGAACCGCATCCGAGTGTAAGTGAGGGAGTGAGCCTGAAATTGTATATATCACCTATACCGCCCTGTGATGATGGTGTATTCACAAGGATACGGCAGGTCTTCATTCTGCTGCGGAATTCTTCAAGCTTATCCTGCTGTGTAAGAACATCAAGATATATTGAGGATGTATGTCCGTATCCTCCGTCTGCGATAAGTCTTTCTGCTTTATTGAAGGCATCGTGGATATCCTCAGCCTTATACATTGCAAGAACAGGGGAGAGCTTTTCGTGGGCGAATTCCTCGGAGAGCTCAGTGCTTGCAGTTTCTCCGATGAGGATCTTTGTTCCCTCAGGAACAGTGACACCTGCAAGCTCGGCTATACGGCAGGCACTCTGGCCGACTATCTTGGCATTGAGAGCACCGTTGATGAGGATAGTCTTTCCCACTTTTTCCTTTTCTTCTTTAGAGAGGAAATAGCAGCCTCTTGCTGCAAATTCAGCTTTAACTTTATTGTAGATGTTCTTGTGGACGATAGTTGACTGCTCCGATGCACATATCATTCCGTTGTCGAATGTCTTGGAATGAATTATTGAATTGACAGCAAGGATGATGTCAGCGGATTCGTCTATGATAGCCGGTGTGTTTCCGGCACCTACTCCGACTGCCGGTTTTCCGCTTGAATAAGCCGCCTTGACCATTCCGGGACCGCCTGTTGCAAGGATTATATCTGCCTCAGCCATTACAAGATTTGTCATTTCAAGACTGGGAACGTCTATCCATGAAATGATACCCTCAGGTGCACCTGCTGCAACTGCTGCTTCAAGCACTATTTTTGCAGCTTCGATTGTGGATCTTTTAGCTCTCGGGTGAGGGCTTATGATAATTCCGTTGCGGGCCTTGAGAGCAATGAGTGACTTGAAGATCGCTGTTGAGGTGGGGTTGGTTGTAGGGATAACAGCTGCGATAACTCCTATAGGCTCTGCGATCTTTGTAATGCCGGAGGCTTTGTCTTCCTCAACTATACCGCAGGTCTTTACGTTTCTGTAGGCATTGTAGATATATTCTGATGCGTAGTGATTCTTTATTACCTTGTCCTCAACTATGCCCATTCCTGTTTCTTCAACAGCAAGCTTAGCAAGGGGGATCCTGTTCTTGTTTGCCGCAGAAGCAGCTGCAAGGAAGATCTTATCGACCTGTTTCTGTGTGTAGGATGAAAACTCCTTCTGAGCCTTTCTGACCCTTTCTATAGCCTTTTCCAGCTTTTCAGTGCTGTCGGTGATTTCATAGTTCTTTTTCTTCATATTTACCTCCGTTTTGATAATGCTTTGTCAGAGATGTTAACGGAAGGCAGGGAAGCTGATCCCGGCTGCCTGATCCGTTAAGTCATGGAGAAACAATGTGAGCTCATCTCTTCGTTATTTTTTTATCAATGTTATGATATCATATTGATAAAGTTTTGTCAATAGTGTTAGTCATGTGTAACATATAACTGCTTTAATAGTTTCTGCTTTTTATCTTCGATTATTCTGAAAATGAAAAGCCGGCAGTAAGGGGAGTCCTCTCTGGCGGTTCGCAGGTTATATTTACGAGACTGTAATTTCAGGCTCGGTAACCTTTTTTCCGCTAAGGGGAGCAGCCTTAAAACTGCCGGCTTTGTTTGTAAATCAAGTCATATGCATTAGAGAGAAAGGGCAGCAGATCACCGTCCGGAAAAACAGCTCACTCTGCTCCTCATTTGAAAAAGCTTTTGCTTTATAGTCTCCATGAGGCAGCTTCACGTCTGCTCTCAATGAAATTACGGTAGATCTCTTCTTCACTCATAAGTGAGTCATGGGTGCCCTTCTGAGCGATTTTTCCGTTTTCAATTACCAGGATCTGATCGGCATTACGAACAGTTTTAAGTCTGTGTGCTATCATGATGATAGTCTTTTCCTGAGTGAGTGCTTCTATAGCTTTCATCAGCTCGGCTTCGTTTTCCGGGTCAACATTTGCTGTGGCCTCATCCAGCACGATTATGGGTGAATCCTTCATTATTGCACGGGCTATGGAGAGACGCTGCTTTTCGCCTCCGGAGAGAGAGGCTCCGCCTTCACCGATAACTGTATCATAACCGTCGGGGAGACTCATTATAAAGTCGTGACAGCAGGCTTTTTTGGCTGCTTCAATGACCTTTTCCATAGGCGCTTCCGGCTGACCAAAACGGATATTGTTTGCAATGGTGTCTGCAAATAGATATACCCTCTGGAAAACAAAGCTGTAATTTCTCATCAGTGCATCCATACTGTATTCCCGGACGTCTCTGCCGTCAAGTGTTACTCTGCCCTCGTCAACATCCCAGAAACGTGAAAGAAGCGATGTGAGAGTAGTCTTTCCGCCGCCTGAAGGTCCTACTATGGCAGTGGTCGTGTGTTCAGGTATATCAATAGTTATGTCATCGATGATCTTTCTCTTTTCATAGGCAAAGCTGATGCTTTCAGCAGCTATATTGTGGCTCTCAGGTCTGATATCCTCGCCTGAGATGTCCATCTGGGGAGTATCAAGTATCTCCTGAGCCTGATGAACACTTGCATCAACTGTTCTGAGCAGGGCTGAGTATTTTCCCGCATTGTCAAGCTGTGCGTATATAAGATATGAGCTGATTATCATGATGATAGTGGTGAGCAGGTCCATACTTCCGCCTATATGGAGCAGGACTGAGACAAGCACTATCACTGTTCCGACTGCCTTGAGCCAGAAGCTCTGCATTGTCATAAAGGGGATAAGTCTGAGCTCCATGGCGGAGTTTGCGTTCTCATTCTCGTCTATTGCAGAGTTGAGCTCACGGCTCCTGTCTCCGGTTAGACGGAAAGCTTTGACCTCGAAGATGCCCTGTATGTACTCTATTACTTTTGCGACAAGGGCTGAGTCCTTCTCAATTTTCTGTTTTGCCATTCCGGCAGATACCTTCATCATTCCGCTGTTTATTATAAAGAATATCACAAGTCCGCCGCAGAGGATAAGTCCTATCCTCCAGTCATAGAAAAGTATCATTGCTGTGATGACAGCTGTTGTGAGAAGTCCGGAGCATACGAGCATAACTACTCGTGTTGCAACATTTTCAAGATTCTGCATTGTGTTTGTGGTAATGGACATTATCTTTCCGAGACTGTTTTCATTATAGTAGCCCATTGGCAGGTAGCGCAGGTGCTCAGCAAGCTGCATACGCTTGTTAGCGCAGGTGTTATATCCGCCCTCAGTCTGGAGCATAGTTGCTTTTGCCTTGAATGAGCCTGAACCGATAATGCTTACAAGCATTATGCACAGACAGGTCAGACAGGTCTTGCCGGTCACATCATCATCGAGAAGTGCCTTTGCCATGCAGGCTATGGCAGGTATTTTCAGAGCCTCAAACAGTGCCTGAAACAGGCTCAGGACTATTGAAGCGTAGAAGCGCTTTCTGTCCTCTGCATCGCAGAAAGCAAAGAAGTTTTTCAGTATCTTAAACATCGTTTTCGCCGTCCTTTACTGAGATATGTGCAGTCCACATTGAACTGTAAAGACCATTCTTTGCCAGCAGTTCGTCATGTGTGCCCTGTTCCTCGATATTTCCGTCGCTGATGACGTAAAGCCTGTCAGCATTTTTTACTGTGGAAAGTCTGTGTGCGATAACGATCAGAGTTTTTCCCTTTACAAGACTTGCCACACTGCGCTGGATAAGAGCTTCGTTTTCAGGGTCGGTATAGGCTGTAGCCTCATCCAGGATTATTATATCTGCATTTTTCAGCATTGCTCTTGCAATGGCGATACGCTGACGCTCTCCGCCTGAGAGATGTCCGCCGGAGGTTCCTACAACAGTATCATAGCCCTTTTCAAGTCCCATTATGAAATCATGGCAGCCGCATTTCCTGGCAGCTTCTTCCACTTCCTTATCTGTGGCAGACTGGTCACCGAGACGGATGTTCTCACGCACTGAAAGATCAAACAGGAAGTTGTCCTGTGAGACGTAGGCTATTTTTTTATTGTAGTCGTTGAGAGGGATGTCCCTGATATCAACTCCGCCCAGAGATATGCTGCCGCTGTCTGTATCCCAAAGGCTTGCGATAAGTCTTGCAACTGTGGATTTTCCGCTGCCGGAAGGTCCTACAAGTGCTATGAATTCTCCGCTGTGTATAGTCATTGAAATACCATGGAGTATCTCCTTGTCTGAATAGCTGAAATGCACATCGTCGAGTACGATGTCTCCGCCGCTTATATTCTTTGTAAGTTTCTCAGGGCGCTCCATTTCAGGAGCATCTAATATGTTCCTTACTTCGGTGACTATGGTATCCATCTGTGCGATATCGTCGGAGTAGGACATTACTCCGATAAGAGGTTCTATAAGTCCTACTGTAAGGATTATAACAGTGATGAAGTCAGCAGTGCTTATAGTGCCGTGAATGGCCATTATACCGCCGATAGGCAGAACAGAGAGCATAGTGGCAGGCATTATGCACATTGCAAAAGTCATATAAACGTTGCATTTTCTCATCCAGTCAACAAAGCTGGAGGCGCTTTCCTTTGCTGCGGCAGCGAATTTTTCATAGCTTGACTGAGCCTTTCCGAATACCTTTATTACCTCGATACCGTTGATATATTCAGTTGTAACGGCATTGAGAGCTTTTGTTGCCCTGACAGTTCTCGCATAGTTCTCTTCGTATCCGAACATCATAAGAGCATAGCATATGATTCCCAGCGGGACTGTGATAAGTGCTGCGAGACCAAGCTTCCAGCTTATGATAAATGTGTATATAATTATGATTATAGGTGCTCCTATTCCCGTTGTAAATTCAGGAAGTATATGTGCAAGGGTAGTCTCAATGCTGTCTATGCGCTCTACTATTGTGCTTTTGAGTGCTCCCGAAGGCTGACTTATAACATTGCCCAGCGGCATTTTTGCCAGCTTGTCAAGTGATTTTTTTCTTATCACTGCAAGGGTGTGGAAGGTTGCAAGGTGGGAGTTTGCTGTCGAAAGTGCATGAAACAGTGAGTGTCCCAGCCACAGCGCAAGTATTATGCTACAGTTCATTATATATGCGCTCTTGTCAGTGCTGCCGCTGAGCAGGTCCTTTACTATATCTGCAATGAAATAGTAGGGCACGATACCGCATATCATGCTCAGTGCTGCAAGAATAACACTTGCAATGAATTTCCCTTTTCGCTCGCCTGACTGACTGAGAAGCCAGCCAAAGGAGCCGCTTTTATCTTTTCCCATTATGATTCCTCCTGCCTTTTTCTGTAATTCTGAGGCGCTGTGCCCATGACGTCACGGAATGCCGCAGAAAACTTTGATGCATTGTCATAGCCGAGCCGCTGCGATATCTCTGCGATATTTATGCCGCTCTCTGAGATGAGCATTGCGGCGGCGGCTTTCATTTTATAGCTTTTGATGTACTGATATATCGGAGCACCGTAAACTGCCCTGAAAACTTTCCTCAGGGTAGCAGATGGCATACCTGATATCTCTGATAGTTCGCTGACGGTAAATGATCTTTCAAGATTATCTGTTATCAGCGAATGAAGCTCCTTGACCTTGTCAGTCTGGCTTGCAGGATAATACTGTCTCTGCTCGGTCAGCTGTGCAGGGTCTATTGTGCTCAGCCAGAGCAGCAGCTCTGATATTTTGATCTTGAAATAATCCAGTCTGACGCTCTTAGGCGGATGATAGAGCTGAGTGAACAGCAGGTTCAGAGGACCGTTTTCTCTGATGATAAATTCCTTGCTGTTATGACAGAACCTTTCCCCGATGGCTTTCAGGTCTGCGGTAAAAAAAGGGAGTTCCTTTTTCAGCGATGCTTCGGCCAGTCCCTGCATAAATCCTATAGTTATGCCGTGATAATGAGACAGCGGCAGCTCGACTTTTCCTTCGTGGTGAATACGCCTGTCGATACGCAGGTCTCCGGCTTCCATGTAGTAATGTCCGCCCAGAGCGTTTGTATGCTCTATCCGCCCTTCACGGCAGTGGTCGATGCAAAGCACTGTTTCTGCATTCTGATACTCGGAATTACAGCTTTTCAGATGAAAATCGTTGTACATGAGGTATATCCCCTCAAATACACGATACATTGTCATAAATCCTTCTCCGGAGTCATCATCCAGCCGAAGCACTCTGCATTCTCCCTCTGAGGCCACCTCGTGAACATTAGAACCGAAGCCAGCCTTGTCAAGGGTCTCAAAAAGATCTTCGTTCATTTTATATCTGCCCTTTCATTTTAAGCTTTTCTATAGTTAGACTAATCTAACTTCATGCCATAAATATAAGCCTTGCTTCCAAGACCAGTTTAAATTATATCACGGCGGGAACTGCGTTTCAACTCCATTTTATTCCGGATGCTCCGTTCTGACATTTTTTTGATTCTGATAAAAAAGAGGCACACAAGCTGTGTGCCTCTATATGCTCTGCAATATGTATTTTTCAGATCAGAATGTGAGTGTTTCAGGTGCCTCTGTCATGGAGCTGAATACAGCTGTTGCATTTTTGAAATAGAGCACCTGTGTATTGTCATCGTCAACACTGTACATAGATTTCAGTGAAGGTATCTTTTCAAGCATTGCCACCTTGACTTCACGGTTATTGTCATCTACGAGCTCGCCTGAAACACGGAGCCATTTACCGTCCTTGAAGGCACATATCTCTACCTTGGGATTTGCAGCGATCTGTTTTGATACAGGCTTCACTCTGCCTGTCTGGATATAGAGACGGCCGTCATAGATAAGTGCTGTGCCGAATGGTCTGACTCTTGGCTGGTCGCCTTCAACTGTAGCGAGATAGTAGGTCTGAGCCTCATCGAGGAACTGGCATACCTTTTCAATATTTTCCATAATAAATACCTCCATGTCATTGCGGGTGATCCCGTTTATTATATAACTATAATAACATAAAAATCTGAAAATGTCCATAGTCTGCTCAGATTATTTTCCAAAATCTATAAAAGATTTTTGTTGTTTTTGTTGAAATTGATGCGAAGATATGATATAATATATGTGTATTTTTTCTTCGCAAGGAGGTAACTATGTCTGACGTAAAAACTATAACTGAAGAATTCATCAGTTCTCATGCGGTGAATTCTTCTGCTCTTACAAATGCAAAAAAGATCTCAAAAAACGGAGGGTTCAGGAAACTCTGCATATCTGCGGATAATACTCTGATATTCGGTGACTGCTACGGAAGCGGCAGCAAGCCCTATAATGCCTCTGTTGACCTTTCAGGTGATACAGCTGTATTCCGATGCTCCTGTCCCAGCAGACAGATACCCTGCAAGCATTGTCTGGCTCTTATGTATGACTGGACGGCTCAGAAGGACTTCACTGTGGGGGAGGTACCGGAGGATATTGCAAGAAAGCGTGAAAAGATAGAGAAACGTGCTGAAAAAGAAGCTTCACCAGATTCTCAGAAGGCTGCTCCGAAGCAGAACAAGTCTGCTGCGGCAAAAAAACTTAAAAAGCAGCGTGAGGGGCTGGAGCTGGCTGAAAGATTCGTGCATGATATCCTAAGCAATGGTATTGGTTCTCTGAATAAGGCTGCCTGCGCTCAGTATGCAGGTCTTGCAAAGCAGCTGGGTGACTACTATCTCCCGGAGCCCCAGGCCATTATGAACGATATTATCAGTGCGGTACAGACACTTTCCGAGACCCCTGATGACAGTGAAACTTCACGCATAATAGCTCTTTGTGTAAGACTTGGCTCGGCTGTAAGAAAAAGCCGTGATTATATAGATTCTAAGCTCGAGACCGGTGAAGTCCTGCCTGAGGATAATATCCTGTACGAAGAAATGGGAGGGGTATGGAAGCTCTCTCAGCTGAAGGAGCTTGGACTTTACAGGGAAAATACGGCTCTTCTCCAGCTCTCATTCGCCCGTATAGACCTTCCCTCACGGCAGACTGTTGTGGATGAGGGCTTCTGGATAGACCTGGATACCGGGGATATCTTCCGCACCGACAATATCCGGCCGTATAAGGCTTTGAAGTACATTCAGACAGAGGATGCCAGATTTGATCTTTATATCGCCAGGGAACTCTATCTCTACCCCGGAGGCATGAACAGACGTGTCCGCTGGGAGGAGGCAGAGGCGCTGCCGACTGAGGAAAAGGATTTCCGGCAGGCTATATCCAAGGCTCAGCCCACTATCTCGGCTGCGGTGAAAATGGCAAAGAACGAACTGAAAAATACTCTTTCCCGCCCATATGCTGCGGTACTTATAAAATTTGACTCCATAGGCTATGCCCGGGACGGTCATGGTGTTGTGAAATGCGGAGATGAGACTATTGCGCTGCGTGAACACTCTGCATATCCCGGTGCCTGCGATTCACTCAGGCTTATTGCGGGCAACCTTAGCGGCGGAGCTGTTTTCGGCGGACTTGTATATGACTCCGATGAACACCGCTTCTTGTTATGTCCGTTCTCTGTAGTCACGGAAAACAGCATTATAAGGCTTTAAGGAGGAAATTATGGAAGTCAGAACAAATCCCTTTTATGAACTGAGAAATCGTCTTTATGCTTCGGCTGCCGCAGGATGCTCACTTATTGCTGAGGATTTTCGCCTGAAACGTGCGATCGAGGCTTTTCAGCCTATGTCAGAGGCGAATAAAGTGTTCGGACGGCTTTACGCTATGTGCAGTGCTCTTCTTGGATCGGAGAATAAGGCGGCTGATATCATCGACTGTATCGCTCTTGCTGATGCTCTTGCTGTGACTCAGGGTACCTTTGCCGACAGCTCTGAAACTGCTCCGGCTGAGCCGAGAGAGTACATTAAGCCTGCACAGCTCACTCTCAATGCTCTTGAAGCCAACAGAGAGAAGATCAGAAAAACTCAATATGCAGATCAGGAGTATGACGGGGAGTTTTTCAGGTGCCTTGCAGACCCGAGGATACTTTCTGCATTTTTGGATATAGCCGGAAAGAACGGCACAGGTGTGGCAGACCTTCTTGTTAATGCTGAAGCTGTTTACGGAGAAACTATCGTTCAGCTGCTGTTTGATTCGCTTGATCTCTCTGACAGCAGAGCTACAGGCAATCAGGTCAGGTTCATAAGCAGTGTGTACCGTGATAAATATAATGACCGCTATACAGCTCTTGCTGAAGATGAAAGTGTTCCGCAGGGGATACGCATAGCTGCTATAGAGGCAATGGCTTATTCCGCAGATAATGAGGAGAAGCTTACAACTCTTTATAAAATTTCAAAGGGAAAAGTGAAGAATGCAGCCCTTCTTTCACTTGCAAAGCTCAACTCAGAAGCTGCGGAGGCTCCGATAAAGAAAATGGCGGACAGTCCGAAAAGCACAAGCTTTGAATTCCTTGTCACTTCATATGGGGAGGCAGCTGAAAATTATGCCCGCAAAGAAAATCTCCATGTTATAGAAAACGGAATAAAGGATAAAGACCCTGAGCATCCCTTCAAATACGGGTATTATGATCTTCTTGCAAATAAGAAGGACGGTATTATCGATGTTTATGAAAGATGGGCTGAGGATTACTATAAACGTGATCCGGAAAAAGTACCTTACAGCAAAGAGCCGAGGTATACATCCATCAACAAACCGCTTATCAGTAATCTCTTTGAACATGAGGATGAAGTTTACCGTGATATGATAAGGAAGCTTTACAGTAAATATCCTGTGTACTTCTCATTATCTGCGCTTGTTCTTGAGCTGATAGAGGATTCGGAAAATGCCTGCAAAAAGATATGTACCGACCATAGATCATATGACAGGGATGTGATCTATATCATCCGCCATATATTTGCAACACCTGACGGATGGTACAGGCTCAGGAGAAATTACAGCTCAAGCAGTGAGGATTACCTTAATATCAAGCTGTTCAGATCGATCACCGATGATATTATTTCCTTTATGACAGACCCTGTTGTCGTGTATGACCATAACGAGATACAGGCACTGCTTAAAACAGGCCGGGAGCGTGATATCGCTTTTGAAAACATGAAGCAGAGATGTACGCTGTTTCAGTACCTTCTGGGCATATGTCAGTCTTCTGACCGTGAAAGAGTCAGAGACGCTGCGGAAAAATTCGCATGGAATATGATAAGGAATTATCCCTGCGATGAGGCTATGCTGCTGCTGCCGAAGGTGGCTTCAAGGCCTCTTGACGGCATGGTATATAACTATGCAAGGTTCATCCTTAAACACGATCACCCAAGGTACTGGACCTATTACATAGAAAATAATTCTATCCCTGAGGAAGTCATCATAGGCGACTGCAAAAGGCTTATGGCTGAAATGAAGGCCGATAAGTTCTCGTACAATAATGTATTTATGGATGATATAAAACGTGTCCTCGCAAATCACGGAGTAAAGGAGTAATTACAATGGCACAGGATATTCTCAGGCTGTCAGCAGAACAGCTTTATAAAAATGAAATAGATGCTCTGATAGCAAACGAAAAATCACCGGTACCTGAGGGCTGGCAGATGTCACCGGCTTCGGTGCTCAAATATATCATGGGCGGAAAGGTCGGAGATACGGAGATAACTCCGAAATATATGGGCAACAGAAGAGTGGTGGAGATATGTATAGCTACCCTGCTTACTGACCGTGCGCTTCTTCTCATCGGAGAACCTGGAACTGCTAAATCATGGCTCTCAGAGCACCTTACTGCTGCTATAAACGGCAATTCCTCACAGGTGATACAGGGAACTGCCGGCACTACTGAGGAGCAGATACGCTATTCATGGAATTATGCCATGCTCCTTGCAAAGGGGCCGTCTTTTGATTCACTGGTGAAGAGCCCTATATACAATGCTATGGAAACAGGTACTATCGCAAGATTCGAGGAGATCTCCAGATGCGCCAGCGAGGTCCAGGATGCACTCATTTCCATACTCTCGGAAAAACGCATATCCATCCCCGAACTCTCGGAAGAAGTGGCTGCGAAGAAGGGATTCTCCATTATTGCAACTGCCAATACCCGTGACAAGGGCGTGAACGAAATGTCATCGGCGCTGAAAAGACGATTCAATATCGTTATTCTTCCTCCGCCGGCAGATATGCAGACTGAGATAGATATAGTAAAGACCCGTGTGGCTCAGCTCTCAAAGGATATGGAGCTGAATTCCGCTATGCCGGCTGACAGCGATTTTGTAAAGATAGTTACAGTGTTCCGTGAGCTCCGTGAGGGCAAAACTCTGGATGGTCAGCTGAAAATAAAGCCTACCAGCGGTGTGCTCTCCTCAGCTGAGGCTATATCGCTGATGGTCAACAGTATGGCGCTGGCAGGAAGCTTTGGAAACGGCAAGGTAACCGATTCAGAGCTGGCTGCCGCTTTACAGGGAGCTGTAGTCAAGGATGACGACAAGGATAAGGCTGCCTGGGAGGAATATCTCGAAAATATTATGCGGAAAAAGGGCAGTGACTATGCCTCACTCTATGCGGAATGCAGGGAGCGTAACGCATAATGGCTGAGTATTACGGCGTAAGACATCTGTCTCCGGCCTGTGCGTATTATGTAAGGGAATTTCTCGACCGCACTGCTCCGGATATTGTGCTCATAGAAGGTCCCTCTGACCTGAGCGCACTGATAGACGGTCTCTGCGGCAGAAAGGTAAGGCTGCCTGCGGCCATACTTGCGTATACCACAGAAGCTCCGGTGCGGACGGTGATGTATCCTATGGCTGAGTTCTCTCCGGAATATCAGGCTATGCTATGGGCAAAAAAACACAGCGTTCCTGTGGAATTCTGTGATCTTCCATCAGGCAGTATCCTTTCAGCAGATGAAAATGAAAGAGAGGCAGCCGACGGTGAGAGCATCTATTCTAAGCTTGAAAAGCTGACCGGTCTGGATACCGATACATTCTGGGAATACCGGTTCGAGCACTCTGAAAATTATGAGGACTTTATCGCTGCTGCTGAGGAATACGGAAGATCCATCCGTGAATTTTCAAAGTCTGATGAGCATAATGAACTGCGTGAGGCATATATGCGCCGGAGAATAGCAGAGTCTGAGGATAAATACGGAAAAGCTGCGGTCATAACAGGCGCTTTCCATACCAGCGGGATAAAGAATATCCCATTTACCGAAAAGGATTTTAAGCTTACAGAGAAGCTGAATATAGTCGGAGCAAAGTCAACGCTGATGCCCTATTCATACTACCGCCTCTCTTCTCGCTCAGGCTATGGAGCAGGCAGCAAAGCTCCGGCATATTTTGAGCTGCTCTGGAATAACCGGATCAGGGGAACACTGGAAAATACTGCTCCTGAATATCTTTCAAGGCTTGCTGCATATCAGCGTGGGAACGGCTTTTCTGCTTCGTCGGCAGAGGTGATAGAGGCTCAGCGTCTGGGAGAAACTCTGGCTGCTATGCGTGGAGGAAGACTGCCGGCACTTTCTGATCTGAGAGATGCTGCTGTGACCTGTCTCGGACACGGGAGTTTCGGTGAGATATCCCTTGCCTGCGCTGATGTTGAGATAGGTACCAGGATAGGTGAGCTTCCAGAGGGTACAGTCTGCACTTCGGTGCAGGAGGACTTCATGCATCAGCTAAAAGAGCTGAAGCTTGAAAGGTTCCGTACAGCCTCTGCTCAGGAGCTGGATCTTGATCTGCGCGAGAACCTGCGGGTAAAGTCTGAGAAGTCAGCCTTCCTTGACCTGAACCGCTCCTTCTTCATGCACAGGCTGAGGCAGGCAGGAGTAAATTTTGGCGAAAAGTTAGCCGCAGCTCAGGATAATGCTACCTGGTCGGAAAAATGGATGGTGAGCTGGACCCCTGAGACAGAGATTCAGATAGTTGAAGCTTCATTGAACGGTGATACAGTAGAGGAGGCTGCAAGAGCTTCTCTTGATATGAAGCTTATAAACTCGGAGGATCTGAGCACTACGGCTGAAACGCTTTATACAGCCATGCTCTGCGGACTTCCTGACTGCATAAAAACTGCGGTCTCTGCTGTTCAGAAAATGGCAGCAGACTGCGCTTCCCCTTCAGATGAGGGCAGGACCATCGGCACCTTGTCAGCTATAGTACGCTTCGGAAGCATCAGAAAGCTTGATCCAGAGCCTCTGACAGGCATAATCAGCCAGCTGTTCCTGAAATTCTGTTTACAGGCCTACTCAGCCTGTATATGTGATGCCGGTGCGGCGGAGGATATGATAAATGCTGAAACTGCGGTCTATGATGCCTGTCTTGCTCACGATTTCCTCGACAGCGGCCGGCTCAGAAAGCTCCTTGCTGAGATAGCTGACAGTGATATTGTAAATCCTCTTGTCTCAGGCTTTGCCTGTGCTCTTCTTGCAGAAAAAGGAGAGATCTCACCGGATAAGCTTTCTGAGCTGGTATCCCGCCGCCTCTCTAAGGGGACTCCTCCGGCAGAGGGAGCAGCCTGGTTTGAGGGACTTGCAAGGCGCAACCGCCGCAGTCTCATAGGCAGGCTTACACTCTGGGAGAAGCTCTGCGGATTTATCAGAGGCCTTGATGATGAGGAATTCAAGCCTGTCCTTATCGCTCTCAGGCGAACCTTTGCCGAATTTACTCCGGCGGAGAAAAATGATATTGCTGAGAATATTGGAGAGGTGCTGGGCATATCTTCCCAGCAGGCTGCTGAGATCATAACCGCTGAAGTCACAGCAGAGGAACAGCAGACTATCGACGAACTGGACGATTTTGATTTTGGAGATATTTGATATGGAAGATATGCAGATACTTAAAAGGTGGAGACTTATACTGGGGGCTGAGTCACAGAAGCAGCTTGAGTCCTTTGGCTGCGGAGGCCTTTCTGCTGAGGATATCCTTATGGATACAGCACTTTCACAGATATACGGCGGAAACAGCTCCGGCAGCGGAAAGCTTGGCGGACATGGCCCCTCTTCTCCTATGCTGACCAAATGGCTGGGAGATCTGCGCTCGCTTTTTTCACCAATGGAGATCAGGGTCATTCAGAAGGATGCTATCGAACGCAAAGGGCTGAAACAACTGCTGATGGAGCCCGAAATGCTTGAGGAGCTGGAGCCTGATGTTTCGACTGCTTCACTTCTGCTCATGCTCAAGGATCAGATACCGGAAAAATCAAAGGAAAATGCAAGGGCATATATAGCAAAAATAGTTGAGGATATCAACAGACGGCTGGCAGACGACCTGCGGCGCTCGGTAACTGCAGCTCTGAATCGCCGTGAGCATTCACCTATACCCTCGGCTGCGGCGCTTGACTATAAAATGACTATCCGCCGCAACCTTAAAAACTACGATGTTCAGAGAAGGGTACTGCTTCCGGAGAGATTCTACTTCTACGAGAGAGCTTCCCGGTCTGCTTCAAGGACAGTGATTCTCGATATCGACCAGAGCGGCTCAATGGGGGAATCAGCTATTTATTCCTCTATAATGGGATGTATTCTCGCAAGCATACGTTCAGTCAGGACTCATATAGTCGCTTTCGATACTGCCGTCAATGACCTGACCGGCCTTTGCAGTGACCCTGTGGAGCTGCTATACGGTATACAGCTTGGCGGAGGTACGGATATCAACAACTCTGTCGCTTACTGTCAGGAGCTTGTCACTGAGCCGGATAAAACTACCATGTTCATCATTACTGACCTTTATGAGGGCGGCAACCGGGCTCAGCTTATCCGCAGACTGGAGGAGCTTAAGGATTCAGGAGTAAATCTGGTGATACTTCTTGCTATATCTGACAGCGGAAAGCCCTGCTTTGAATCAGGTCTTGCAGAAAAGGCATCTTCACTGGGGATACCATGTTTTGCCTGCCCGCCGGAAAAGCTTCCGGAGCTTCTGGAGGCTGCACTGAAACGCCGTGACCTCAGGATATTCGAGAAAACGGCATATGATAAAAGATAGGCTTATAATCTGAGAGACAGGCAGTCTTTACCTGCTGATATTCTGCGGTGATTATTCCTGTAGAGCTCCTGTCTCTCCTGTTTAATGGATAATGTGGCGATTTTTGATTGCATTTGAGCCGATTTTTATCCATGATTCTTGACAAAACCGTATAAAATGTGATATTATAATACTTATGTACCAATTATTAAGGAGGTCACGTTATGGAGACTATTAATGAGATCGCTGCAAGGATCCGTGAATTGCGGGAAGTTTGCGATCATACACAGGAACAGCTTGCTCAGGAACTGGGAATACCGGTGGAGCAGTATGCTGGATATGAAGAAAACGGAGATTTTCCCATAAGCGTCATCTATGAGATCGCAAATAAATTCGGCGTTGATTTTAATGAGCTCGTTACCGGCGAACCCAGCCGTATAGATACATTTCATGTTGTCCGCAGGGGCAAGGGCAGAAGCATCAGCAGATATGAGGGCTATCGCTTCAAGGATCTTGCTTTCCGTTATGCCAATAAGATTATGCAGCCGCTCCTTGTTACACTTGAGCCGTCTGATGAGCCTGCAAAGCTGGTAAAGCATACCGGCCAGGAGTTCAACCTTGTACTCAAGGGCACTGTTGCTGTTGTATTTGAGGACCAGGAGATAATTCTCAATGAAGGTGATTCTATCTACTTCAACCCGACTTACCTCCATGGACAGCGCTGCGTGGGCGATACTAAAGCAAGATTTCTGACTGTTATCGCTGAATAAAATACTTTACTGAAGTATATACAAAGGAGTTTTTGTTAAAATGCTTTTAGACCGTTATCTTCCCCGCATTGAATTCGATTCATACGAGGATTTCGTACAGAATTATCGTGTAAACGTTCCGGAGGATTTCAACTTCGGCTGGGATATCGTTGATGAGTGGGCAAAGCAGGAACCTGATAAGAAGGCTCTGGTATGGCTCAGCCATGATAAAAAGGAGCGTACCTTCACATTCACAGATATCTCAAAGCTCTCAAACCAGACCTGCCACTATTTCCGCAGCCTCGGCCTTAAAAAGGGAGATGTTGTGCTCCTTATACTCCGCCGCCGCTGGGAGTACTGGGTCATCGCTACCGCACTCCATAAGCTGGGAGTTATCCTTATTCCCGGAAACCTTCTGTTTACAGCTCATGATATATCATACAGAGGAAATATGGCAGAGATCTCTGCAATCATCGCCTGCGATGATGAGTATATCCGCAGACAGATCAATGAGGCTGCTCCGGAGATAAAGACTCTCCGCAGAAAGATAGCTGTTGCCGAACCCTGCGAGGGCTGGGATTTCTTTGAGGAAGAGATCGCAAAGTATCCGGATACCTTTGAGCGCCCGACTGACGATCAGGCTACCAAGGCAACTGATACTATGCTCATATATTTTACATCCGGTTCCACTGGTATGCCTAAGATGGTCTGTCATAATTTCGCACATCCTCTCGGACATATCGTCACTGCAAAGTACTGGCATCAGGTTCAGGAGAATAAGCTCCATATGTCCATATCAGATTCCGGCTGGGCAAAGTTCGGCTGGGGAAAGCTCTACGGACAGTGGATATGCGGTGCTATACAGTTCGCCTATGACTTTACCGGCAGATTCAATGCCAAGGATATCCTTGAGGTAATCAGCCATTATAAGCTGACTACATTCTGTGCTCCGCCTACAATGTACCGTTTTATGCTTCAGGAGGATATGACTCAGTATGACCTGTCATCAATACAGAATTTCTGTAATGCAGGTGAGCCTCTCAATCCTGAGGTGTTCAACCGTATCTACGAGCTCACAGGCAAAAAAATGCGTGAGGGCTTCGGACAGACTGAGGGTACAGTACTTATCGCAAACTTCCCGTGGATTGAACCGAAACCCGGCTCTACCGGAAAGCCTTCCCCGCTTTACAATATCCACCTTCTCCGCCCGGACGGTACTGAGGCAGAGGACGGTGAAGAGGGCAGCATCATGGTTTGCGGTATCAATAAAGTGCACCCCACCGGACTTTTCTGCGGCTACTACAAGAATCCCGAACTCACAGAGGCTGTTCTCGGCGGTGAGAATTATGATACCGGCGATGTTGCATGGCGTGATTCAAAGGGATATTACTGGTTCGTCGGCAGAAACGACGATGTTATAAAGTGTTCAGGCTACCGTATAGGACCATTTGAGGTAGAGAGCGCTCTCCTTACTCATCCTGCAGTTGTTGAGTCAGCTATCACAGGTGCTCCTGATCCTATCAGAGGTCAGGTAGTAAAGGCTACTGTAGTGCTTGCAAAGGGGTATACTCCGTCTCCTGAGCTTACAAAGGAGCTTCAGGATCATGTAAAGCATATGACTGCTCCTTACAAGTATCCCCGTGTTATTGAGTATGTGGACGAGTTACCGAAAACTCTCGGCGGAAAGATCAAGCGTGCTCAGATAAGACATCATGATGAGGAAGCTGCAAAGTAAAATGATTCACGAGCATCAGTATTTTTGATGCTGACTTAATATCCGTTCAAAAGGGAAAGTGCATTTGCGCCTTTCCCTTTGTGCTTTTAAAGGAGGAAAAATGAAAGCAGAGGAATTTCTTGATATACTTCATACAGCCGAAAAATTAAAGGATACTCCCAGACATTGCACTACTTCAAAAAGAAGGACAGAGAGCGTTGCTGAACATAGCTGGAGGGCTTCGCTTATGGCACTTCTGCTTAAGGAGGTATTCCCGGAGGCGGATATAAACAGAGTAGTGGAAATGTGTATCGTACACGATCTTGGGGAGTGTTTTACCGGGGATATCCCGACATTCATTAAGACTGATGATGACAGAGCAGCAGAGGATGAGCTTATGGATAATTGGATAAAAGCTCTGCCGGACGGTGTATCGGACAGGTTCTCAGCACTCTTTGAGGAGATGAACGCACAGCAGACTGTGGAGGCGAAAATTTTTAAAGCTATCGATAAGCTGGAAGCACTGATACAGCATAATGAGTCTCCGCTGGATACATGGTCGGAGAATGAGTACGAACTCAATAAGACCTATGCTTTCGATACCGCAGCTTTTTCAGAGTGGTTTACGGACCTGAGAAAGGAGATACTTTCCGATACCTTGAAAAAGCTTGATGAGGTCAGCAGGTAGGCCGGCAATAATGTGCCGATGCTTGACATCAGGCGGTATATAGTGTATAATTTTTATGCAGCACCGCACAAAATCGACTGACCGGGAGCGTTATTATTTGCTGACACATCATATGTTTAAGATAAGGAGTTATATCATGTTCGGATCTATCAGCCTGTTTTTATCAGGATCCAGCTTTGTTTTTGCTGCACGGAAGCTTTCGGTGAAAGATCCCGATATAGTGCTTCCAGGCAAAAGCGTTGCCATTTCAGGCATCAGTAAAAATGCAGGATAATGTGAAAAATAAAGCCGGTGCAAAAAAATCCATCAAGCAGCGTGTACTGTTCTTTTCCGGACTTGCTGCTGTGGCCGCCGGCATGAGCATACTCGCCTTTTTTGGCGGCAGAAAGCTCTACAGGGAATACCAGAAACAGAAACTAATGCGGGAAAATCCTGTTGTGGAGATAGCTGACCTGAAAATAAAAGCTCCGGTCCTTGAGGGGACAGATAATAAAACTCTCTCAAAAGCGGCAGGCCATTTTGAGGGGACAGGAGATTTCGGAAAAGGAAATTACTGCATTGCCGGCCACAGCAGTACGATCTATAAGGAGTACTTCAATAACCTGAAAAAAGTCCGTCCCGGCATGAAGATCAGACTGTATGATAAGGATAAGAAAATGTATTCTTATACGGTCAGGGAAAGCTTTATTGTTGATCCGGATGAGATCGGTGTGCTTAGGGATTTCGGCGACGTCAGGATAACTATTATTACTTGTACCGATGATGGGACTCAGAGACAGGTAGTAGTCGGTATTTATGACGGATGATCGTCTTTGTTATATGTTTATTACACCATTCTGTGACTTTAGATTCAGAAAGGAACACACAGCCATGCTTGATTTTATTACAATAAATACACACAGCAGTATCAGGATCGATGCAGGGAAAATAATCTATTCGGATCCGTTCAAAATAGAAAATGAGCCTCATGATGCGGATATCATACTTATTACTCACGGCCATTTCGACCATTTTTCTCCTGATGACATCAGAAAGGTAATGAAGCAGGACACGGTCATAGTCTGTACAAAGGACAATACTGAGGCCGGAAAGCTTGGCATTGAGGTAAGAAATATCTCCGCCAATGAAAAGTTTGATGTTAAGGGTATAAGCTTTGAGACTGTTCCGGCATACAATAAGCTGAAGCCGTTTCATCCGAAGTCAAAGGGCTGGGTCGGATATATCATAAACAGTCAGGAACACGGACGGATCTATATTGCCGGAGATACTGATATCACTTCGGAGAATCAGCAGGTAAAATGTGACATAGCATTGCTGCCGGCCGGAGGTACTTACACCATGAATGCTACAAAAGCAGCAAAGCTGGCAAATACTATCCGCCCTGAATACGCTGTGCCGATACACTATGGCAGTGTTGCCGGTGATCCTGGTGACGGAGAGATCTTCTGCTCTGCTTTGGACAGCGGTATCAAAGCAGTTATAAAAATAAAGTAAGAACAGAATATCCTGAATAAAACAAAATGCCCCGAAACGATCTTTATCGCTTCGGGGCAGAATTTATATATGATAATGTCCTGAGATAATACGGGTCTTATTCAAGCCAGTCACTTATCTTGCTCTCAGCCTCCGGAATGTCGTTCCAGTATATAGTCAGTGGGTCATCATCAACATTTGCACCGGGTTCAAGCTCCTTTACAGATGAGACTGTTGACGATGCTCCGCTTCCACCGTGGCAGACGAACAGGCGGATATCCTTGCCGGTGAGATCATACTCGTCGAGAAAGCTGTATACAGCCATAGGCATATCGCCCCACCAGTTTGCGAAGCCGAGATATACCGTGTCATAGCTGCTTATGTCGTCAAGATGGTCTTTCAGCTCTGGACGTACATTGTCATTCTTCTCCTTTTTGGCCTGATCTGTAGTTTCATCGTAATCGTCCGGGTATGGCTCGGTTGTCTCGATACGGAACATATCACCGCCTGTCTGAGCATTTATTATCATTGCGGCATATTCAACATTTCCCCTGACCTCTCCGCCTACAAGAGTTCTGCTTGCTGAGGACTTTGCATCTGTACCATCAGCCTGCGGGTTTGAAAAATATGCTATCAGAACAGAGCTGCCGGAACTTTCTTCGGTCTCTGATGAGGCAGCTGCATCTGTGCTTTCCTGCACATTTTCACTTACTGCTGCTGTTTCCTTTTCAGGAGCAGTAGGGACTACTACAGAGTAGCCGGAGGAGTCTTTTTTACCGCAGGAAACTACGGTTAAAAGACTGAGTGAAATGAGTGCTGAGGTTATTATTTTTCTTTTCATGATATCACCTTTCCTGATCGTGAAACATTGTTGAGGTCTGAAATTGAAGTCTCTTAAATGCTGATCTGTCTTGCAGAGAGCTGTTTTAAATATTATATCATAAAAGCGCAAGCGTTATGATATAATCGCCCGATATGCAGGGAGCAGATCTCCGATCTGCGTATCTGCAAGGGCATTTTAATAAATATATAATGAATGCTTTGCATTCATTATATCATATCAGCAGGGCTGTATCAATACTGATTTCTTATCTATATCATAAGTTATTCTTATATAAAGCTTCCGGTCTTTTGGCTTGACCGGAGAGGAGACGGGTGATATAATTAAAGTGTAATCAATAACTGCTGCAAGTGGGATATTGCTCCTGCTGTATCAGGAGCGCAGTCTGCTTCTTTACATGATAGAGGACTTGCAGATCTTATTTCTTTATGTCATGCTCATTTTTAGCTGCTGAGCAGACATTGCTTATGATAAGAAAAGAGGTGTCAGTGCTGAATGAAAATATTTATTGATGCAGACGGCTGTCCGGTGGTCGATATTGCCGTCAGGACTGCAAAAAAATACGGTATACCCTGTACAATAATATGTGATACTTCTCACTCGATCTATCGTGAAGGCGCAGAGACTATCGTGGTGGATAAAGGGGCTGACAGTGCTGATATCAGACTGGTGAATCTGGTCAGTGCCGGAGATATTGCCGTTACTCAGGACTACGGCCTTGCAGCAATGTGCCTTAGCAGAAGAGCTGTCGTGCTTGATCAGGACGGCAGACGCTACAGTGATGAGAATATCTCCGGACTTCTTGAATTCAGGGCAGTATCTGCAAAGATACGCAGGAGCGGCGGCCGTACAAAGGGAAGGCCTAAGCGTACCGCTCAGCAGGATAAGGACTTTGAAAACGCTCTGAACGAGATTTCAGGAGGAAAAGGTCAGGCATTATAGTCTCAGGTTTTTTATGAGGAACGGTCAGATTATCTGAAAGGAGCAAGCTATGAAAAAAATGATATCATTGCTGGCAGCTGCTGTGCTTGCAATGCCGGCAGCATTGCCGATGAAGGCCGACTGTGCGGAAAGGCCTTCAAAATTCACTGCCTCATTCATACAGGGCTGGTACTGCCGTGAATGGAACGAAAGCCGCTGGTCAGAGGAATTTATGGCTGCACGGGATGCAGGCTTTGATTCACTTATAATACAGTCTGTATTCGATATCATAAGGTCCGGAGGAACTGCTGAGGGCGCATCTGAACGTGATCCGTCGGCCTATACTTCCACAGAGTACCGCTGCTTCTATCCGACTTCTTATTCTCCGGAATATAATTACGGGGACACTCTTGAATGTGCTCTGAGAGCTGCGGAAAAATGTGGGATAAAGCTCTGGATAGGTACTCTTTATGATGAGATGTGGTGGAAGTATGGCTGGGGAGAGCCGGATGACTATTTCAGGGACTGGTCAGCAAGCAACGGTAAAAGCTGTGCTGATATCATAGAGGAGATATGGGAACGCTATGGTGAAAAATACGGAGATCAGATCGCCGGCTGGTATTATCCGAATGAAATCTGGAATATAGATTCCGCCTGTGCCGGTACAGACAGCGGAGAATATGCTGAACTTATCGGCAAGAGCATTGGCTGCTCCGTGGACATGATAGAAAAGCTGTGTCCGGAAAAGCCTCTGATGATAAGTCCGTTCTATAATCCGGAAATATCGTCGTCAGCTCAGTACAGCAGCTTTATCAGTGATATTGTCACTGTGTCCGGACTGAGACCGGTGGATGTTTATGCTCCGCAGGACTGCGGCGGTTCCGGATACAGTGAAGAAGTCATCAGGGAGTGGATAGCTGCACAGAAAGAGGCTGTGGGCGGCAGGATGAGATTCTGGGTAAACAATGAGTGCTTCGATAAGGAGAGCACTCCCATGAGTATAGGTACACTCAGCAGTAATTATTATTCTACCTCTGATCTTGCAGAAAAAAACATCCTTTTCTCATGGGATCATTACTATGCTTCCGATAACAGTCTCTCCGAGGAGTTTGCCGGATTTTCAATGGATAATATCATGGGTGATCTGAACAGGGACGGTGTATTCAGTATAGCAGATGCAGTGTGCCTTCAGAAATGGCTGCTTTCCGCACCGGATGCCCATATCTCAGACTGGCGGCTCGCTGATCTCTGCGGTGACGGCAGGATAGACGGCTTTGATCTTTGCATGATGAGGAGCGAGCTTATCAGAAATGCAAATGAGAATGTTATCATTGTTACGGATACATCTCAGCTTTATACAGCAGTAAAAAATGCGGCTCCCGGTGATGTTATCAAGCTGGCTCCGGGAGAGTATGACTGTGCTTCAAAGATGATCAGCTCTGAAACAGACGGTACACCGGAGGCTCCTATCACTTTATCTGCTCTTGATCCTGACGATCCTCCTGTGCTGAAAGGAAATACTACAGAACACGGTTATGTTCTTCATATTCTGGGAGATCACTGGGTGCTGGACGGACTTGTATGCACTAACTCTCAGAAGGGGATAGTGCTGGATAATTCAAACCATACTGTCATTAAAAACTGTGAGCTCCATACTCTCGGTGCGGAGGCTGTGGCTGTCCGTGACGGAAGCTCATACTGTACTGTCAAGGGATGCTATATCCACGATACCGGACTGCGCTCTCCCGGATACGGAGAGGGAGTATATATCGGCAGCGCTAAGTCGACTACCGGCTTTGACTATAAGTGCGACCACAATAAAGTGGTGGACTGCATCTTTAAGAATGTTGCTGCCGAGCATATTGATGTCAAGGAATATACAACTGATACCGAGATATGCGGCTGCACCTTCTACGGTGACGGAATGACGGGAGAGAACTATGCCGGAAGTTTTATTGACCTGAAAGGCAATGACTGCTATGTTCACGACAATGTAGGCTACAGAAACAAGAATCCAAAGATAGTCGCTGCATTTGAAGTGCATGAACAGGCTGAGGGCTGGGGATATCACCATGTATTTGAGAATAATACACTGTATATGGATCAGCCCTATGGTGCAGAGAATACAAGCCGGAGAATGTATGTTGTGGACGGCTGGTTCAGTGATTTTTCAGTGAAGGATAACCGTGTCGATTACGGTGAAGGACTTGTTTCCGCAGACAGCCGGGAGTACTATAATTCGGATCATGTTACATATCTGAAGTAAGGATATTTAGGTCAAAAAAGAGCTTTCCGCAGGGATATTATTCCGACGGAAAGCTTTTTTTCAGATATAGTGTATCCTGGACCTGTCAAATCTGTCCTGCTGGGGACGTGATTCAGCCGGGTAGCCTACAGGTATGACTGCATATGCACGAAGTCCCTTAGGCAGGCTCAGTGCAGCCTCGGCTTTTGTCATCCTGTCCTCAAGAGGAGCGGCACAGAGCCATACTCCGCCCAGTCCGAGAGATGTTATCTCAAGGAGCATATTCTCTGCTGCACAGGCAAGGTCTATCAGGACAGTCTCGCTCCAGCGCAGGTCCTCAGTGCGGTAACAGGGGACTATCACCATAGGAGCATTTGCCGCACAGGCAGCATATGGACTTATCTCAGAAAGCTGTCTGATCTTTTCCTTGTCAGTCACCACATAGAATTCCCATGGCTGCTGATTTCCTGCTGAGGGTGCTGCCATTGCAGCACGGAGTATCTGCTCCGCTTTTTCAGGTTCAACAGGCCTGTCCTCATATTTTCTTACACTGATCCTTTCAAATATCTCTTTCATCTTTTACCTCCAGACTATCCCCGGTATTCAGACCTGTAAGTCGGCTGTCGGGGACTCTCAGCCATTTTTCATTTCCATCGGTATCACGGACAAGGATGCTGCACATAAGCTCTTCGCCTTCCGGGATGCCTTCGCAGCCGTAGTCCTCTTCAAATATTTTCAGTATAGTATATTTCATTGTCACGCTCCGTTCTTATCATCATCTGTGCCACTGGGAGTTGAGAAATTCCACTCTGCTCCTCAGCCATTTCAGAAGATATTCAGCAGCAGATCTTTCGCTGAAACAGCTTTTGGCCGGCTCTGAGAGTTCATCTTCATATTCCTGATTGCAGATAAGGTTATTCCATAGCCTGTAATTCATGTTGAAGTCCTCTTCCAGTGAGGTCTTGTCATCCTCAATAAGCTTGAAGGTTCGGTCAAAGACACCGCTGTCATAGATCTTTGTCCACTTGTCCTTTATCATATCCTGATACCAGTCCTCATAGGCGAGCACCAGAAGCCATGGATTTGCTGCTTCGTAGTCATCTTCGTCAGCAGAGGGGACTATATTTGAAGCATAGAAGCCCTGTCCGTCAGTGCAGCGGTCTCTGTTTCCCATTGAGGAGTCAAAGTCCCATGGGGCTTCAAATGTGAGTTTCCTGCTGCCGT
>ODAI010624034.1_pt1 | contig 36426 bp, 43 predicted proteins | sample 1539321 | NCBI WGS metagenome assembly ODAI01 (sample SAMN02144231, study PRJEB22623) | gut metagenome | biome: sheep rumen | host: Ovis aries | place: New Zealand
CTTCTAAACCACGTTCCTGTGGCACCCGAATGAACGGAAAATCCCATAGTAGTATGGAACCTTGATAATTGAATACTTGCAGACCACCTCACCTGCATATCTTCAACACAGACCACCTCACTGTGAAAAAGATGTAAAGGATAAGTAGATGTAGAATGATTACAGGTTGATAGAAAATAGCGGTCTACGGCGGAGCTATGCAAAGCAGTAGTCAAGCGATGGCGAAGCTATACAAAAATATCGGTACAGCAGCGGAGCTATACGTGTTGGCATAAAATAAAACTGAGGCCCCAGATTGCTCCAGAGCCTCATTAATGAGTTACTATTCAATTTTTCTGACTTAGTTACTTTGTAGCGCCACATGAGCAAACATACTCATCGTAGGCAGGCTGGTCAACTACTGTCTCATCCCATGCGGCCTTATCAGTAATTGTTACAGTCTCGTCATAAGCAGGCTGGTCAACTATTGTCTCATCCCATGCTTCCTGAACTGTTACAGTCTGAGTCTCATTCCACCAACTAAGTTCATTGGCTTCACAATACCTAGCACATTCATCAACATTAGTAAAAACTGAACCATCATCAGCACAGTATACAGTTCTACGCTCAACAACAGCATCATGATGAACTGTATGAGTCTGAGCGTCATGATGAACAGTCTCAGTATGAGTTACTGCGTCGTGATGAACAGTATGAGTAACTGCGTCATGATGAACCTTAACATAGTTGTGAGTATGTGTAGTAGGTTCTGTATGAGTCTCTGTAGGCTGTACTGTCTCAGTAGTCTCAGGCTTCTGAGTAGTAGTTTCAGGCTTCTGAGTTTCTGTAGGCTTTGGAGCCTCAGTTGTCTCAGTCTCAGTCTTCTTTTCAGTAGTTGCTTCAGTTACTGTAGGTTCAACTTCAGTAGTTTCAACTTCAGTCTTATCCTCAGTCTTAACTTCAGTAGTCTCAGTTTCAGTTGTCTGACCCTCATCTGCTGTTGCTACAATAGTAGGGGCCTGATTGTTATTCTTGTAGATGTTGATACCAAAGATTGTACCAACTGTGATTACTACTATCGCGATGATGATTGCGATGATAGTGTTTCTCTTCTTTGTATTGATTTTAAGTTCTGTATTGTTCTTCATGTTATTTACCTCCTATAACATTTGCTCTTTTGTTATTTTCTATATTTATTATAACACTTTTTTATTTACTTGTAAATAGTTTTGAGAAAAAATTTTTAATTTTTTTAAGATTTTTTCAACTTTTTTTCTCAGGTCAGTTTTCAAGTTTCTATGTTATAATAAATTACCTCTGATTTATTATACCTTTATTATATCACCTTTCTAACTGCTTGTAAACAGTTTCATGATAAAATTTAGAAAATTTTTCAAGAAATTTATCACCTCTAATAAACACTTGAATCATTAACTATGTGATAATTATATCAAAGGAAAAGGACCCTGTAAATAGTTTCAGAGTCCTTTTTATAAGATTTTTTATTTTGTTATAGTGGTTAGTTCATATTCTATATTATTAAGTTTCCGGTTTGCATGACCAAATATTTCTACATGTTTTTTAATTGCTTGCTCTAATTGAGATAATGCTTTTTGTTCTCGTTTTCTGATATAAGCATAGTATTGTTTAGCCAGTTTTAATCTAACTATCTTAATACCCTTATTTTTATTGAAAGTATCAGGTTTTTTACACGTAGAACAAGACAAAAAATCAACCATAGTATCAGAAATTTCGTCATATACAGTAAGTCTACCTATGGTCATATTTGTAGCTTCCCAAGATACTATAGTCAATTTGCCATTTAAAAAATTATTATCTATTAAAGTTTCCATACAATTAAAAAATTCCTTTCAAAAATATTTAGCTATTAAAACCATTTATCTTTTAATACGTCGTCTGGGTCTTTTCCAACTATATCATAATCTGGTAATAATAGAACTTTATTATCAGGAGTTATAGTAAATCGACCAACTTTCATACGGTCGACAATTGGATTAGATTTACGACTGTTTTTTGCTTTTTCAAAATACTCAAACCAAATAGCTTTTTTGCTATATTCAGTTCCTGTACTATTAAAAATATCTTCATCAGTAAGTTCTTTTGGCTGAACAGGTTCAACTTTAATTTCTTGCTGAACAACAGGTTGAGACTGTGGTTTGGGCGTTTGTGTAACCTTTGGCTCATATTTTGGAATATCATATTGAGCTTGTTGTACTACAGGTTGTACTTGGACAGTCTGTTGTGTTGACTGTTCTTTTCGAACTGGTTGTAATACAGGTTTATGCTGAACAGGTTGCAATTTTGGTTGCGGCTGTTGCACTGGTTGCACATTATTAGACTCAACAGTAGTTTGATTAGCATTTGAAACAGTATCTGGCGTACTAGCAGGTTTCTGTTTAATTTTTAGCTTAATCACTTTTGGAGTAACTTGCTGAGGTTGTTCCTCTAAACTCTCCGGTGGAATTATTTTAATAAACTGTTGTTCTGGTGGAATTACCCTAATAGAAGGTTGTGGCGGTGTGCTATATACAACGTCTTGTTCTTGGAGAGCTTGTATAAAATCAGCTAATGCCATTAATTCAATCTCCTATTCTTAAAAAATAAGATTCTTCTAATTTGGAAGACTGGTCTAATACAGTATAGAGTCGACCAATTTTGTCAACCTCCTTAGAAGAATCTTTGGTTTAGTTTACACTATTTAGTTGTGTTACGGTAGTACGTTGTTTACTTCCGTATTAACGGTCTTGATTGCTTTATTACCTACTGATTTAGCAGTGTTTCCAAGTGACTTATAGTTTGTTGCAAGGAAGATGAGACCAATAATAAGAATCAGGAAAATTGCCTTTCCTAAAATCTTCCAAATAGATACTGAACCCTGACCTTTTGCAAATTCAATACCATCTTTAACTAATGCCACAATAAGGAATACAGCAACAATACCACCACCGATACCAGCTGCCCAACCAACTAACTTAGTAATAAATGTTGAATTACCAGGTGTAGCTGTAGCAAATGCAGTGATTAACGGAAATAATCTTGCAAAAATGTAAGTCATTTTTTATGCCCTCCTTAAAATTTTTTGTACATATAGTCAAAAATCATTCTCATGGACTTATCATCAAATCTGTTAATCTTATACTTGCACTTGATAAGGTCATCAATCAAGTCTTTTGCAAGTTGGTCTAATACAGGATTCTTTGAATTATCCATTAGAACCGGTGCTTCTTCAGCACTATTGTTATTATTCATAGTCTCAGTCTCCTCAGCGTGTTCTGTTTTCTCTTTATTCTTATCTTTTTCATATTTTCCAGAGCGAACATATTTACGTTTAGGCTTCTGAACACTATTATCATTAAATAGCTCTTTATTCTCAATTTTTGACTCTTCTACAGCTTCAACTGACTGTTCTACAACAGGTGTAGACATTTGAATTTCTGGCTGAATTGGAGCCTGTGAGAACTCAGATACTGGAGTTTCAGGAGCCTGAATTTGTTCTGGAATTGGTGTCTGTTCTGGAACTGATTCCATCATAGGAGCTTCAGTTTTTGGCTCTTCAAGTGTTACTTCTTCAATAAGATGTGACATTTGGTCTTTAGCCATACCAGACATATCATCAAGAAATTCATCAGTAGATATAGAATCAAGTTGTTCTTCTACTGTATATTCACGCTCATTAGAAGGCTCCATATACTTATTAAGTCTATCTAACGCATTTTCTTTAGCCATAGCTTATTTCTCCTTCCTAGCCCTTTGGTTTGAGCTTAATTTTAGGAACAGGTCCAGTAGGTTTAGCAGGTTGATTTAATTTCTGCTTTACATCTACAAGAGACTCATTATCATAATTACCCGTAATCGAATCCATACGTCTAAGCATCTCAAATCCCTCTTCTTGTGAAATATCAGGTACTTCCATAAGAGACATTTGCATCTTAACTTGTGCAAGCTCATTTCTGGCTTTACGGCCATCTTCAAGAGCATTTTCCAAATCCTGAGATAATTGCTTATTTTCCAGAGTTAGACTGGCTACATCTTTCTGTAATTTCTCAATAATTGGGTCAACATCTTCAGGATAATATCCGTATGGACTAGAAACACGTATTCCTAAATCTTTTGCTAATTGAGAAAGGTCATGCTCTACCTTTGAACCACGTTTATCTTTCTTTTGTTTTGGTTCCTTAGGTGGCTTCTGAGGTTTCTCAGGTTTGCTAGGCGGAGTAGTATTTTTGTCTTTAGGTTTCATTAAATTACCTCCACGTACTCTTGAATATCATCATTATAACGAATCTTTACAATTTTCTCCGCACAAATTATCTTATTATAGACAACTTTATTACTTGCAGTAACATACTGCTCAGAGTCAATTTTTCCATATACACGAACCATGACTCCGGGCTGGAGTATCTGCTCCAGCCTTTCATCAATCTCACCAGGATAAATAACTCTAATATAAGTAAATCTATTACGTTTAGTGTTGTCAATACAATTATAACTTCCCGTTATTGAGGAAATATTAAAATTGGCAATTTCATCAAAAAGTTTTGCATCTTTTTGAACACTACCATCTAAAATTACTTTATTCATAGTTACGTCCTCCTTACTCATCATCAATATCAGTATCAATCATCTTGGTAATGATACTCAACTGATTGTTAATTTCAGGAGTATTGTCTACAATAGACCAATCCTGTAACCACTGAATCTTAGAAATCTTATCATCAATATTTCCAAACTTCGCAATAATAGGTGCAAATTTAGAAAGATTCAACTCAACAATACTATTAAGGTCGGGATTATCAGCAAGTGTTCTTGTAAGAACAATGTTAATCTTTTTAAGAATCTTATCACCAGGTCTAAATACATTATTTACACGCTGTCCTGATAAAGTCTTGAACATCTTAATAACAGATTTTACTGAGTTAATTGATGGGTTACTTGTAATAACAATCTTGTCTGAAATCTTATAAAGTTTACTAATAGGTGGCTTTCCAAGATAATCAATACCACTATCAAAGAATACCACATCATAGTTCTGAATAAGTTTCTCAAATACATCATTCCAGAAATCATTATCATTTGTAATAGTAGGAATATCCTGTGCAGGAGCTAAGAAGAAATCTATATTAGGTGTAAAATGCTCAGACTTAATCTTGATATTATCAAGCATTACATAGTCTTTCTTACCACTATTATAAACCTTCCAATAATCCTGCAAGGTAGGTGTTAACTTGTTGATTGTAATACCAACCTGTCCATCAATAATGTCAAAGTCTGCTAAAGCAATTCTCTGTCTAGGATGTTGCTTAGCATACCAATACGCGGTTGTCAAACAAGTAAAGGTTTTACCAGTACCACCTTTAGAGCTACCGAATAAAATTACTTTTGCAACAGCACCTTTCTTTCTTGAACGGTCAGCAGCATCATAATCATCAAACTGTAACATAGTATTGAGATTATTCTTAATCTGGTCTGAGAATACTTTCTCAGGAGATTCTGCAGCCTTTGGAGCAGGTGCAGGATTATTTACAGCTGGAGCAACCTGTTGCTGATAAGGCATCTGTGGCTGCATTGGCTGTTGATACTGCTGATACTGCTGAGGCTGTGGCTGCTGCATATAAGGATTCTGTTGTGGATATACCGGTTGCTGTGGCATAGGCTGTTGCTGTGGATATACAGGCTGTTGTGACATAAGCTGCTGTACAACAGGTTCTTGTACTTCCTCAATAACAGGTTTCTTTGGTTGTGCTACAACTACTGGTTCTGGTTCTTCTTCCTCTTCTGGCTCCGGTGGAGCAACAGCATAAACCTTTACGTCATGTGAAATTGTAAAATTAGGTGAAGGTCTATCGTCAAATCTATAGTATATGATAGCAATACCCGCTTCAATATATGCTTCAAGTCCTTCATATATCTCTGCTGTTAAATCTTCTACATTATACCATATACCCTCATCAACTTCAAGACCATCATCAGCAGATGCTCTCATAAAGAACTCATCTGGCGTCCATTGCTCTACCTGAAACCCTCCATTAACAAGGTCTTCAGGTAAGCGTGGGTCTCTGCTTACTACGATATACATATAAGTTTCCTCCTGTTTAGCTTTTGTTGATAAGCTATATTATTATTAAATAGTTCTTAAAGTTTATTTTTAATTTGTCTTGCCTTAAATGATACATCACTTGCAAATTGTCTTGCATCTTTTAAGTTAAATCCAAGAATTATTAAACAGCATAAAATATAAAGAACTAATTTAAGAAATCCTTGGTCTACAAACAAATCATACAAGGTAATCATAATACATAACTTTAATGAAGCTGTAAAGTAACCAAAGAATGATTTCTTTACTGAATCAAAGAATGGTTTAATACCAGTTTGTTCCTTAAATAACTCCATAATTGTGAAGAAAATCATCTTAAATGAAGTAATAAGCAACATTATAAATGACATAATCTTCTGGAATATAACTGGAACCATGAATAAAAGCAAACTAGCATTAAATAACATTACAGTAGATTGCATACTATAATGAGGTTTTAACGCATGTGCTTTTGTGTAATTTTCTGAACTTCTACCTGTTGCAAAATACTGAGGTGAAATATCCATTTGAGCATCTACAATTCTAAATGTATCTGCAGGTATATCAGCATCATGTGCTGTGGTCATTGTAGCATCATTTGGGAAAGTAATTGTACCAGTAGTATCAATTTTACTTGCTTTTTCTTCATCTAATGTAGAATCAATATGATATTTGGTTCCACAAGAATATAGATAAGCAGCCCAGTTTCTAACTTCAACTCCACCACCTCTTGGCACAAATACATCTCCAGTTAGTGTAGCACTATCATAAAATGCTTTACCAGTCATATCAGACGTATCAATTTCTTCATGACTTTGTGGCATCATTTTAGAGCTATCTACTGCAGCGTATTGAGTATAAAGTTCATCATAATTACGATTATCAAACTGTCCTCTACACCAAGGATTAAATATTGCACGTCTCCATATCATAGCATGATAAATTAAACTATCATCTGTAACACTAATAACATCATCATTTGAATGCGATGCAGCTAATGTAGATGTAAATAATGTATCTATACCATTTGCTGTTTTCTTAATAACATTATTGAATACTGCTGGATTAGCTAAAGCTGCAAATAAGAATCCTAAGCAGAAGAAACCTGCTAAGAATCTGGCAATTACATCTCTAGCAGCTCCACGACCTTTTGCATACTTAACTGATTTTCCTACTAATGAGAATAAGAAAAATACCATAATTAAGCCAACTAATACCATTAAAATTTTACTTATTATACTCCATGTAGCGGTTTTCTCAAGGTTTTCAACAATATCAATAGCAGCATTTATTATTTCAGGTCCTAATAAGAATGATACTATTGATACCAAATATTTAGCAATAGTCATTTTAATAGAGCCTTCAACATAAAAATATCCATTAAACCAACCATAAGATAATGCTAAAACTCTTGGGTCTTTATCACCATTTGCTAAGTCATCTTTTGATAATACAGTAGGTCTATCAGGATATACATTACATGATAAATAATTATAAGCATCATAATCAATTGTATCAAAGCTAATCAATGCTTTTGTTTTATGCTGGTCAATAGCACTCCAAACATGGTCAAGTAAAGTAGGAGTATAAGTAGCTTCACCAAAATATCGATACCAGTGAACATCTTCACCATATAGTTCAAATAAACTATACGTTGTTGATGTATCAGTACCTCCACTCATTTTATCTATATATCCCTTCCAAACTTCTGAATTTTTCTTTGGAATACTATCATTTCTTGTAACATCAATTATAAATCCATCATTACGAGGATAAAGCATAACTGTTGAAGCATAACTATAGATAATACCTCTATCTTTAATTTCATGGTCATCTTCACCGACAAATTTTAAATCTGCCATAGCTAATACTTTCTTAGCATAAGTTTTATCATAACCAGTACCAGCTAACATTGCATAAATATCTACAGCTATTCCCTGTCTAGTTGCAACCTGGTCAGGTAATTGATTTCCATTAATAAAGGTATGAAAAAATTTTTCTACACAGTCATCTAATGAACAGCTTTTAGTTTCTTCAATCCATTGCTGTAATTCAGCTCCTTTATAGCCACCAATTGATTCATCTGCAATAAAATAGGCAATCTGATTTTCCATTACATACCACTTTTCACCAGTAGTATCACTCCATTGAAATAATTTTACAAAGGATTCACCAGTAAAACCAAAAAGTCCTACACCAAGATAACCTACACCATTTACATAATATGCAGTTTCTGATAATCCATTAGCACTAACATCATTTTCTTGTTTAGCTTGAGCAATAATCGTAGAAGCATCAGGATAATGACAGGCATACTGACCTCTAGATAAATAAATTGCTAAACATTTATCAGTACATTGAGTTCTAAAGTTAGCCTCACAACAAGGGTCACTGTAATTGTCAATATATTTCTGTTCATCAGCATAAGAGGTTCCTAATTCACCCAAATTTAAAGGGTCATTTGTTTCAATAATTACTGAACGGAAATGACCCTCAGCTTGAGAACAGGCAAGAGCAGCGCAGGCTTGAGTATCGTTCATACCCATTCCTTTGAAAACGCTCCACATCTTAAAACGACCCATATCAGTCATATTATCATCAAAATCACTAGGGTCTTCTGCATCTTCGTTTCCAGAATACGTACTACCGTCCCAAGCCTCTGCCACTGTTACAGTTTTCGGAATAGAAGATACTGCTTTGCATACAAAAGATAGAATAATCACAGCTAAGAGTAAAATAGAGCAAATTTTACTCATTTTACTCGTCTTCTTCGTTACCATTATCAGTATCTCCTTTCTCGTTATTTGTAGATGAAGTACCTTCTTCATCTGATTTCTTTTGTCCTATCTTAGTAAGTTTTTCGTATTTAGTAGACTTTGTAGATGTATCGTCGTTCTTACCAATCTTATGAGATTCTTCAGAATGAGTATCTGGACCATCACCAGTCTTTTCGCGTTCACGATTATCTTCTGGTTCATAATCCTTATCGCCTGGATGTTTATCATGCTTTGCATTAGAGATAGTATCAATATCTTCTTTTGCTGCATGTGCTGCTGCACCAGCAGTATCTTTAACATCTTCAACTTTATTATCTACTTTATTCTTAGTTTCTTTAATCTTCTCAAAAGCCTTGGTACTACGAACATTTTCAGTCATACCTTTATACTTTTCATCATTTTCAAGATATGCCATAGACCTCTGAACTTCAGGTGATAACATGTGTTTACCATTATTCTTATCAAAATTAGCACGTCTGTACCAATCTCTTACTACAGCATCTCTATCGCCACCTTGGTCTCTATACTTAGCTTTAAGTACACCAGAATCTTCAAATAATTCTTGACGTTGTTCTTCAAGAGACATATCTTCATATCCTTCAGGCATACCAGCAGCTGCAGCATGTTGTCTACTTTCATTCTTAATCTTTTCTTGTGCTCTATATCTATTATGAGCAGATAAGTTAGTTAAGAAGTATACCCAACCTAAGGTAACTGGGAAGTATTTCTGTTGTCCTAAATCATGCCACCATCTGATAAGTATAAATGTTAACCAGAATAAGAATATTTCAAGAACAATACCAAATACACCAGCAGTACCTGAATCAGGAGCTTGCATACCTAATGTCATAACAACACCAGAATAAAAACCGATAAATACTAATGCAAGTAATGGACTGAAGGTTTCTACTAATATACGTCCCCATGTCTTATTTTCAGCAGCTTTACCTAATATTACTTTGAATATAAAGATATATAACTGCCACCATAAGTATAAGAACGTAAGTAATTTAATCAATGATAAGAAACAACATAAGCAACAGTTCAATAACTTAACAATAACTCCAATAAATCCAGTTTGGAATTCACCATTATAATTTTCATTTTCTGTTACCTTTATATCTATTGTTCCACCATTATCAGTTACTGCAACTCTCGGAGCCATAAAGTGGTCTACAACTCTATACGCATTATTATTAATAACAACACCATTATAAGTATGTCCATTTTCAACAATAGTATTAGCAATAGAGTTAGAATCACCCCAATAACTGAATGAATCCATTAACATTACACACCAATGCTTAACTTCTGTACCAGAAATTTTTGGCATGTATACATCAGGTAATTCTCGATAGTCTTTAGTGCTATTTATTAACTGTTCATCTTTTAGTAATCCATAACCAGTATTATATTTTGCCCATGTATCTAAGTAAGGTAAATAGTACATAGATTCAAATGCTGGTGGGTCACCAAAGAGATATGTTAGGTTTTTATCGCTATATAACGTCGACATTTCACCTAAGTTAATTACTTTTTGATTTACATTTTTAACTATTTTCCAGGTTCCTTCCGGATTAGCATGAATTGCAGTAATAACACCTAATTCAAATACTAATAGTAAGAAACCTATAAGTATTCGTCCTGTAGCTTTTGAACCCATCTTCAAAACGGCAAGAACTGTTTTAATAATAAAGAATATAGCTAAAAATTCAATTAAAAGCGTTACGAATGAATTTTGCCACATACTTGCAGGAGATAAACCATAACCATCCAATATATCAAAATTACATAACTGTTGCATAAATACAGACATTTCTGTAACTTTACCTGCAAAACCAATAATAGTTTTCTGTGGCTTAATGTAAATTCCAATAGCTAAACTTAATTGGAAATCTGATACAAGTTTACCTACAATATGACTCTTGTATATATTAACACGAGGGTCAGTAACTGCATAATTTTCTCTATCACGAGCTAATAATGTAGCTGTATCGTAAGGCATTACTCTTTTATCATCTTTAATTACATTAATAGTAGGGTCATTAACTCCTTCATATTTAGCTGTAGCACACATAAGTTTCATCATATTAGCTAATACCATAGGATAATATGGTCCACAATATGATTGTAACTTTGCTATAATTTCATGAGCATCTTGGTCTGATAAAGTATGAACTGAAGCATCATAATCTTGAGTTACTTGATATATACCACTAAGTGCATATACATTAACCATTGTTAATGATGTCTTTTCATCACCATATTTTTTAGACCAACATTCTTCATCTTCACCTTCATTTGTAATCATACATTGACGATAAAGAATTTCTTTCTTAGAGGTTGCACTATCTTGGTCGTCACCTCTTTTTAACATTGCCTGGAATGCTTCCCATTTTGCAATAGTTTCCGCATTCTGATTATATGTAGTATAAATAGATTGATAATCACTTGGATATATATCATCTTGTGTAAAAGCAAATCCAGCAATACTATAATTATCAGCAAAATCTCTATAATCATCATACGGCATTGTATAAGAATTATCATGTCCGTCCCATAACTCTAAATTATTAAAGTTAACATGACGTGTTTGTGTTTCTGTATAAGTTACTTCTGTCCAAGTTGTCCAAGAGTCTCCATCTGAATGAGGTCCTGCTGGGTCTTCATGTGAAGAAGACGCACTATGCGTTCCTTCTGTAGTACCTTGATATTCAGCATGAGTAGGGTCGTCTCTCCAAGATTCAGTTTCTGTATACATAGCATCATCAACATGCTCTGTACTCTGAGTAGACCAATCACTCCAATCCCCATATTCATTATGACTTGGAATTGTACTTGTAGAATCAGAACCATTAGCTAAATGATGATGTGTTATAGAAGATTTCTGTGTTACAGTACGAGTACGAACTTCTACATCATAGTCATATTGTACATGTAAATCATCTTCTGCATATCTTTGGACATCAGCTGCCCAACTTGCACCACGTCCTAAGTCATCATTAGCTGAATAACTATCTGGTGAAATACCATAATCTGCTGGACTATTTATACTTCCAATACCTAATCCGCCAATACTACGGTCTTCATCAATACAGTTACACAATATATAAGCCCATTGTGGATGGGCCTGAATCCAACCGTTAATTAAAGAGACATATCTATTTCTTGAAGCTAAATAGTGCCACATATCCATACCTTGAATTCTAAGGCCAGAATCTAATACAGCTTGAGCTCCACCTGATTCATAAGCTGCCCATGCTTGTTGCATAACTACAGCATCTTCATATTCTGATTCATGGGAATTATTCCAAGATTCTGCAGCTTTCTTAACTTCATCAGTAACCATCATTTCGATTACTTCATCAGCATTTTCGAAATAGTCACCTTCTAAATCATCATCATCAGCATAGATATAATGCGTTGGAATTTGTCGTTCGAAATAATCTAAATAGTATTTTTTGAAAAATTCCAAAATATAGTCATCTTTACCTTTATACGTATGGTTCAAATACGTAATTGTGTTAAAGTTATCAGCATCTGGAGCTTTAATGAATGAAGCACCAAAAATAGCTTTAACAGCTCTCCATAATACTTGCCACCATTTCTTAGGTGACGGAAGAATACCAGCGGTTGACATTACTTCTTTAGGATATTCACCCATATAAGTATAACTAGGTACAGCAAAACCATATTTACTAAATACTGTTTCAGTTGTTGCATTAGTACCTACTGGAACAACCCACTCAGTATCTTCAATTTTGTATGTATCATCAGTATAACCATCATTTATCAATGATATAACTCTATTTTTTACAATAGATTGTAAGTTTGGTGTATTAAAATACATTTTATACTGAGTAGAGCCATCTACATCAGTATATTTTTTAATAACCGTATAAGTTTTGAATTGGAACATCCAAGATACTATATTATCAACGTCACTTATACCAAAGTCAAATAAGTCATCAACATCTTTACCGCTAATAATATAATAAGTTGCATCTCCACTTTTATCATTCTCCACATAACTCTCAGCATAAGCCTGACTGATAGGAGAAATAAGTGTGATAATACATATACAAACGGCTATAAATTGTTTCAACCATTCCTTAAACATACTTAGTCTCCCTTCAGTATATAAATTATTTTCTTCTACCACCCGAATTTACTGGAGTAAATGCTTCAATACAGTCGGATTCAGAATACCCGTTTGTTGATACCCAATTATGTTTCCAAGAACTCTTGGTAACTGGGTGTACATCAAATCCCAAATGGGAAAATGTTTTAATAATATTTGATTTTCTCTTATGTTCCCTAAAATAAATCATTTTAGTGCCACAGCCACTCCACATATTAGTACAGTAGCCAAGCAATGAAATTAAATCTTCTTTCTTTGTAACATAAATATAATGGATAATTACTGTTGTAAATCCGTTAATTTCCCTAAAAGCAAAAGAAATAAAAGCGTCTCCTAAGGTAACAGTATACCCATCGAGCGGTACATTTCTATGATAATTTGTACCATTTTCGTCATTTATTAGACGTTGCAATTTAACTTTATCATAGTCATTCATTAAATTTTCCTCCTAAATTTCTATCAAATTATCCATATCGAGAACAGTCCAATTATTCTCTACAAAGGCTTGAAAGTCTTCATATATATCAATAAAGTCTAGCAACGACGTAAACTCAAAAATATTTATCGTTTTTAGACACTTGATTAATTCTTTTACTTCTACTGCTTGTAAAACCTCAGTAAAAAATCGACGCTGGTTGTTATAAAACTCCTCAACGTCGATATATAAAAACTCATCTAAGTCTTCATCTGATTCAGTATAAAGAATGAAACATTCTTGGTGCTTAATTTTGGCTCGTAAACCAATCTTAAATAATTTCTTTCGTATCACACTTCCGTCATTATAAGTTACTCTTAATTCTTCTGTTAGAGGCTTAAGACGGTCTAAACAATAATAATTAAACTCTTGATGTTGCTTAGTTAGAATCATGCTCCATTCATTGCCTCCTTTGCCTTAATAAATATGTCATTGTAATCAGGATAATTAGTTTTTACCCATTCATAAATATTAAGTGCAAGCGAGGCATTTGATTTATCAACTTCTTCTTCATGCTGAACTACATCAATAACAAGGTTTACTGCAGCATTTTTAGCTTTAATAAACAAATCATTATCGATTTCATTAACATCTCCATCATAAGTTATATGATAAATATCTTCTGTAACGTTAGCAAGAAGTGTATTGATATTTTCAGCGGTACAAGTCTCTTTAATAATATGTGGTGTTTTTACCTTAATCTTATTAAACGTCATTGTATCAGTATCAAGTATAATAGGTCCTGTTCTATCTTCGTATGCTTGATAGTCAATCATTGCACCTGGTGAAATAACTAATGTATTACCCTGACGATAATCAAACGGAGTATGGATATGACCTATAATTACTAAATCAAACAGCTGTACTAAACTATCTGATAACATAATAGGGTCACTTACAAAACTATCTTTGTAATATTTTTCCGTTACTCCATGGGTCACTAGAATTTTTTTAGAACAGGATGAGGCTTTTGCTATATCCTCACACTGTTTCAAATATTTAGTAATATTATCTGCAGTATCATATATATAAGGCATCATTACAAACAAAATACCTTGAATTTCAACCTGCTTTATAGAATAATCAGCAAAATACGTATGTTCACTTGTAATAGCGACTGCACTACAATGACTGTTTCTATTCGCAAAATTAAAATCATGGTTACCTAATATTGTCATAGTAGGTATTCCACTTAATTGACTCATTGCCTTAAAATAATGAGTCATTGCTAAAACAGAAGGGTTTGCGACTTCAAAGGTATCTCCAGCATTGATAATTAAATCAGGATTTTCAGATTTAATTATATCTACATTTTTCTGTAATGCTTTATACCCGATTTGCTCGTACTTATTATAATTATTTTCATCAGTACGATATTGTCGTTTACCAATATGCAAATCGCTCCAAATTGCTAACTTCATTTTGCTAAATTTCCTTTCTAAATATCAAATTTCAAGTCAAGTGACCGAGTCAATTCTATATTATTATTAAATAGACCTTCAATTAGCTCTGGAAGCATGATTTGCTCAGGTTCATAAGAAGAACCAATGCTTGCTCTGGAAGCACATTTCATAACTGCACCATAATCTCTATCATCTGATACAGTATCTACAGCTTCAGGGTCAATGATTTGAATCAATTTAATAGGTTTTCCTTTAAGAACATCAATAAAATTACAAGCATCTTCTACCTGTCTATATCCATGATTTACACAATCTATAAACATCTGTCTTGCATACTGTTCCAAAATTTCATTAGAAAGTGAATGTTTATAAGTACAAACAAACTCTTTTTCTGTTGCCATATTAAAGACATTTACAAGGTCTTCTACTACAGTATCACTCTTATTCAATGTAGCAGAAATAGTTAAACTTGCAGTATAACCAAGAAAACGTTCAATAGTCTTCTCTTCATAAAGAAATCTCTCATTTACAGGTAACTTATTATATTCCTTAACAGAAATCTTAGTACCATCCTTTTCATAATAGGTTTCTCTATTAACAATCTTTCTAAGGTCAATATTTTCCTGTTTGAAAGACTCAGGTCTATAAGATTTAAGACCTTTAATATAATCAGTAGCAAGTGCTCTTGATACATTAAGTTCAGTTACAGCATCTTTTGCTGTTTGTGCTTTTTTAGCCATTCTAATAGTAAAATCAACAATATCTGGCTTAGCCAATGTAGATGTTTCACTGTGATATAACATTATTGTTCCCATAACTCTAAATCTCCTTGTTTTTTAATTTTGTTCTTGTTTGCATAAGTATTTTACCAAGCAGATTTTGACCATTACCGTTGACAGTTCCCCAAATTCTATCTCCCCAAGTATTACCTTCTTCTAAATAATTATCTTGAGTTTCAAGCAATTTAAGACCAAGGTTTACATTCTGTGTAAACTTTAATTCAACGATTTTGGTCATAATATCTACTTTAATAGTTTCCCAATCAGGTCTCAACTTTACATGACGACCAGCTCTTTTAGCTTCTGATGGACTCATTGTACTAAATGCTTTTCTATCTTCAGCATCTATACACTTTTGAGCCTGAAATGCTGCTTCAGAATTAGTATAAGTAATTCCCTCAAAAGTTACTGGTGCCATGTAAAAGTTAGATAAAAAGAAATATTCATTTCTAAAATCATTAATAATCTTCATCTGCAAAGAAATCATCCTCTAAATCATCATCAAAAAAATCATCAAGAATAGGTTCCTTACCACCAATAGGTCTCTCCGTTATCTTATTGATAATAGATAAAACAATAAGAGATAAAAATCCTATAATAGTAATGGTACCTACAACTTTAACTGAAATATTCCACAATTTTCGCATAGCAAGTCCTCCTATAAAAGTCTTTCATCATGAGAAACAATAATCCACTGGTTTGTATCTTCATGAATAATGCGTCTTATTGCTTCAATATTGTTCGCGTCAAGATTAGCAAATGATTCGTCCATGATAAGTGGCAAATCTGGCATAAACAGATTTCTTATAGAAAGAATAAGTGATAAGGCTACCATTGTCTTTTCACCCTTGGATAAAGACTGAACAGCAAGTACACTTTCTTTCTTAAAGTCCTTATCAAAAAGCCTTGCCTTATAAACACCATTTTCTACAAGAATTTCTGTATATCTTGTGTTAATCTGTTTTATAATGTCAGTTGCATTTTTAACAATTTCCTGTGCATAATAAGCCTTAGCCTGCTCAATGTATTCATCAATAATATCAATACATTTCTTATCCTGGTCATAGGCTTCAGTTGCTTTAAGCAATTCATTGATTTTTGCAAAGTCCTTGTCAAGTACATCAAAAGTAGCCTTTTTCTTTTCATATTCAGCATAAAGGTTATTTGTTTCAGCATTATAATTATCAAGTACAGACTGATAATCATAATTCTCAACATACTTTAACGGGTCAAGTTCTTTTACAAAATGCCAATATCTTGTTGACTCAGAAAAAGCTCTAAAATCCCACTGATTTTCTTCCTTATCTTTAAGAATAGCTTCAAGTCTCTGAATCTTATCATTATCAATAGTATCATAGTCCAATTTAGGCTCTACGAATTTACCACCACAAAGAATACAAGTCTCATTATTACAATGGCTTTCATTGATAAGCTGAGCTATTGTATTACGTGGATATTTAATCAATGGGCTTGCAGCAGACTTAGATTTTTCTGCTTTCAAATCTTCTTCTACTTTCTTAAAATATGCAGTCCATTCTTCTTCCGTTCTACCGAATGTTCTCAGTTTAATACAGGTTTCTCTATCATAAGCATAATTAGCACATTTATCTAATTCAGCCTTTACTTTGAGATACTCTTCATGGTCAGCTTTAGCTTTCTTTGCTTTTACAACATCACTATCAGATACAAAAGCCTTTTCTTTAATCTTTGCCTCAATTTCATCAAGTTCTGCTTTCAAAGTATCAATATCCTGTTTAGTTACTTTCTGATTTGTAATTGTCTTTTCAAGTGAAGATTTATGTTTCTGATAATAAGACCTATCTGTTACAAAGTGCTGTCTCAGTCCGAGTGGCTCAGCAAATTCCTGGTCCAAAATAGAATACAAATAACTTGAATTAAGTACATTTGATACAGAAAGTGGTTCATAACCCCAAAGTGAAGTAAGTACAGATTCATGAATAATCTTAGAAAGTTCTTCTTTACATTCCTTATTAGTACGAGCAATCAGATTTTCATTCTTATATAATCTATAAGAAGATGTTTTTCCGACTTCTCTTTCTACAATATAAGTAACTGCTTTATGAGTAAACTTCAGAATAATCTTAGTCGGTTTCTCAATATTAACTAAACTCGCAAAGTCAAGATTATCAGGTCTCTTATCAAATAAACAAAGAACGATGGCTTGAATAAGAGATGTCTTGCCTTCACCGTTCTTCCAATTAAGTAATGTTAATCTACTGTCAAACTCAACCTTCTTATGTTCAAAGCATTTCCAGTTGGTCATTTCCACTGAGTTAATTATCATGGATTATCCTCCTAAATTCAAGGTTTGCTGCCTGCCTATTATAAGCCTTTTTAGACTTAAATACAGTAGCACGAGGTCTACTAGGCTGTTCATAAGATGTCTTATGACCAGGATTAACCTTATTCTGATGTTCAATTTTTTCCATCATTTTCTTAACTGACTTCATAACTATTATCCTCCATTTAACCATTCAACATATAACTTAATCATTATAACATGTGTTAAAATCCTTGTAAACAGTTTTGAGGTTCCATACAGAATAAGTTTTATTATAAGTTACTCTTCTATATCCAAAATTCTCAAATTTCTCATTAAGAGCACATTTATTGTTGAGAATAGCATAATCAAAATTACTAAGTAAAAAATCTGGCTCTTCATAATAAATTTCAGTTTCAAGATATTTATCTAACCTATTATTGTTATAATCTGGTGTATATAATTCAGGTCTCATATCAATATATGTGTTATATCCAAAATATTCCAAATATGAACCTATATTTATTGTATTATATATCTTAGCATCTTTTGGTATATCGAGATTTTCAACTAATGTGTATTCTTCTGATAAACCATTAAGTATCGTCTTTTTCAAATTAGTACCATAAGAAAAATTAACCAGTGCTGCTGGTATAATAAGAAGTATTGACATTACTAAAACTAATACTTTTCCAGCAGGTTGTACTTTGATTTTTGGTAAAATAAGCACTAATACAAAAAGTAATGGAATATAAATTATATCGACATGTCTTGCACGTGTAAGTAATAGCCCAAATGTAATAACACCATAAAAGTTAATAAAAGCATTAGATTGTTTCTTATATCCAAACCAAACAATAGAAAGCAACATTAAGATGGCTACTATTCCATATCTTGAATCTAATGGCATACCTCTAAGCTCAATAATATCTAACTTATTAAGTGCTCCAGATAAAAATGTTTTATAAATATAAGTAAATCCATTTATACCATAAGGTGTAAAAATACTCAAAAATGGCATACTTATTGTAGTTATTATGAGATTTTTATCTGCTTTTTCTTCAAATAAATAAGGAATTATAATCATAACACAGTACAAATATACTGCCTGATGAAAGTTTGCGTATAGGATTAAAACAGGAATTAACCATAATAGGTCTTTCCAGTTTCTTGTCTCTTTATATTTTTCAAGTATCAATATTTCCAGTAATAAAAAAATAAGTGTTGTTATTTGTGGTCTAATATTGATAGTAAATTCAAATGTCAGAATAATTAAAGCTAAAGAGCAGAAAATAGATAAAAATCTACGGTTTGTCTTTTTATATAAAAACTTATATGATAAAAACCAAAGTATTCCGTCCTGAATAGCTACAAATAACATACAACCAATAAATCCACCAATATTATCAAATATTGCAAGTATAACAGCATAGAGCCATTGTTGTACTATTATTGGGAGATTGGTAAGTGAATTATGATAAAAGTTACCATGTAAAATATCATTACCTGACGCGATAGTAAAGAACATATCTGAGTCTAAACAATGAAATAAAAAAATGAAATATACTAACAATAAGGCAATTATTGAAAGTATTTTGATAGACTTATTTTTCAATATAGTTCCCTCCGAAATAAAAATAACCTAACGTAATATGTTGTAGCATACTACGTTAGGCCTTTAATTACATTATCTTAATGAATTAAAAATCATCATAAGCGTCATAAGATGTAGCAGCCGGAGCCGAATTAGCCTTAGGAGCATCATCTGTATTAGCAGCAGGAGCACCATTATCTGCTCCACCTACTTCACCATCAGACTTCTTTCCAAAGAACTCTACGGTATCAATAAGAATCTGTGTACCATAAACCTTCTTGCCGTCCTTATCAGTGTAGTTATTGTTGTTAACCTCACCAGTAATCAGCATCTTTGAGCCCTTCTTGAAATACTTAAGAATGAAATCTGCGGTCTTGCCAAATGCGGTATACTTGAAGAAATCCGCATCAGCCTCGCCTTCCTTCTTAAATCTCTTGTTGACAGCTCCATTAAATGATACAAGCTGCTTTCCATCGCCATAAGCCTTAGCCTCTGGGTCTGCACACAATGTTACGGTCTGAATTACTTTGTTCATAGTTTTGTTTCCTTTCTTTATATCTTACATTTTATATTACTAAACGCACTATTGCGTATTAGCCATTCTGATTATATTATTAAATAGCTCTTCGTTTATAAATAGCGCTTAATAATAATTGGACGTGGTGCAGTCGAAACACCCTCAGTGCCTACACTTGTCGTCGGCCTTATGAGTCCGTTTACGTCCAGCCTGATTGTTATATGGAGGCATAAAATATATCTTTCTCAGATATTGTTTTTATCTTACCATAAATAAAAATTTTTGTAAACAGTTTCATCACTTAATTTCATAATTTATTGAAATGTCATCATTTTCTGAATAAGCAGAAGGACTATGAATAGTGATAGCAAAATTATTTAATCCAAGAACGGTACCATCTGTAAAGGTCATATTTGATTTATTATAGCAATATCCGTCCTGGAATGTATCATATTCACCAGATGGGAACCACTGTACTTCTTCAACAGCTTCCTTAATTGTTTCACCTGTTTCTGGGTCTACTTCTTCTGGCTCAATAACTACTAATTTATGAACCTGAGTTTCATATTTCCAATTATGAGGTGTTTTAAAATAATTGAGCTTATAGTATTTAATTCTATCACTATTACCTGTTACCATAACTAAATCGATATGGCCACGATAATCACTTGATGGTTTATCTGCATCAGCATATTCTCCATCAGTATCATTTACCATAAATTTCCAAGTATAAGTAAATCCATGGTCTTCATTTTCATGAACTTCATATACAGATTCATCTTTTGAGCCCGACTTTACATTTTCATAATTTTTGTTCATTAAATTCCATAAAGAATCAAAATCATCTGCTTTATATAATAAATCTTTTAAAGCATATACTTGATTACCTATAGTAATTTTATCAATTCCTTTTTCAGTAAGATAAATAGATTGATAATTACAATTTGATGTCTGGGCCAAATCAGATAACTCAACATTAAATCCTATCTTTTGAGCATAAATTTTATTAGTTTTACTATAAGACTGAATATCTTCTAAAGAATCTGTTTTAGTATTCATAGCAGTATCTTTATACATAAAACTATAAGGAATTATCTGTCCAAAACTAACTCCATTTACAGTAAAGTTATCATTTGCTGTTTTTGGATAAGAAAATACAGGAGCTTCATTATCTACAGCAGTTGTAGCCTCAACTGTACTAACTTCTGTTGAAATCTGACCTTGCATATTAGTGTCATCTGTAGTATTATTAGTACCAGGTTCATAATATGTATCATCTGCTCCCGGATTAGAATAAATAGTACCATTATCATTTTCCACTTCATTATTCAGGTCAGGAGCATCATCAGCATCATTATTTCTTTGTTTAACTTCATTTACAGCATATCCACCATTAGGAGTTCCTGCAGATGTATTTTCTTCTTCCTTTTTACCACAGGCAACAAGACTAGTAATACACAATAAAGTAATCATGCCTACCAGAAACTTCTTTTTCATATTATCACTCCTTACATAAATCTAATAGTGTATTTTGATAGTTTATCATTGACAAACTCAAAATAATATCCATATTCTCCAACATATTTTTCAGATAATGTAGTATAATAGTAATTCTCAAGAATATCATTAGATTCCTTATTATCTACAGTATCTTTATTTGTAGGTTCTCCTGCATTTGCTATAAGCTGTTCTTTTGTTAAATCTAAAGGACAATTCAATAATATACTTTTATCCTTAATCACTTCGTCTGTTAATAATAAAGTAAATTTACATACAGGACACTCAGCAATAATCTTATTTTCATCAGTAAAATTACAAACTGCCACTGTTGCTACTACTTCATCACCCAATTTAATACCAAATGTTTCTGACTCAAAGTTAGGCCTAATATTATTCTTTGCATCTGATAGGTCTTCAAACTCAACACCTTCATCAATCATTTTCTGTAAAGTATCGATTCCCAATAAATATGTTTTTCCATTTATAGCAAATTTAAGATTAGATAAATCTGCATATTTATCTGATAATACATAAGATAAAGCCGCTTTATTTGCTATATTAGGTGTAGGAGTTACAGTTTCAGTAGGTGTTGCAATTGCTGCAGCGGTCGATGTTGTTGCAGTAGACGATTCTGTTACATTTGCTTCTACTACTGTAGTAGTTGGTTCAGGAAAATCTCCTTTTAATGGTTCTGGGTCCGTCTGACAACCAGTAAGTCCTAATATAAATATAGAGCTTAATATCGCAAAAACAATGGGTTTCTTCATTTTAATAATTTCCTCTTTCTTTACTTTCTAGATAATTAAAATTCCAAGATAATTACCGGCTGCAGTACCATCATCTGTAACAATATAAGTACCCTTTCCGATATTATCCATTCTATCTGTTTTAGACACATAGTTATATTTAGGAAGTCTTGCAGGAATTGTAATTTTCTTAGCACCTGCTGCTAAGTTATGAATGAGAATATCCTTATCTACTAAATAAATACCAGTTTTATTATCAATAGGTAAAATAGGAAATTTATCTATTGCTGCAATGATATTTTTAATAGGTTCAGTAGGCTTTACTGCTTTAACTCTCTTCATTTCATCTTTTACCGTATGAGCTAATTTTCTAATTTCTGCTACCTGCTCATCTAAGAATTTAATCTGTTCCTGTGTAGCAGCTAAAAATGTAGTATCATTATGGGCCATATAATTTCTCATAATTCTACAAACTTTAAGTTTTTCTTGTTCTAATGTACCAGTTCCTAATGAATTTTCGTAATCCATAACAGAACGACCATCAGATTTAAGTTCAGTGTCTAATGCTCTAAAAGCATCTAAGAATTTTTCGTTTGCCATTATAAGTTCCTCTCTTATTTCTTAAGGCTTGCCTTAATGCCTTTAATTTCTGGATTTTCTTTCAAAATGTCCTGTCTTTTCATCTTTGCCATTTGTTCTCTTAAATAATCATTTTCATCTTTTAACTGCTCATTATCTAATAAAAGTCTTTTATTTTTTAACTTTAATGCTTCAATAATTTCTTTTCGCTCTTTAGCTTTTGCCTTATACTTTTTTGCTTTTTTATCCATTATAATCCTCCCTCAAAAAATAGCCAAGAGACTATAAACAATCCCTTGGCTATCCAAAATTTAATTACTAGTTATACTTTTTAACATCTTCAATATTAAAGATAGAAAAATCAGCATCTGAATTAGAAGCTCTACGCTCATCCTGATAAATACCCATACCAAAAGGAATATTGATATGAACCTCTTTATCAAACATAAGCATTGATACACCAGCATTTGCAATATTACCAACTATAATATTGTTTATAATGTTATGTTTCAAATCAGATGAAATAACTGCACCGCTAGGTCTCTGACAAGAAACAATAAGCATAATTGCTGCAGCACGTCCAAGACGAGCAATAGAACCAAGGCCCTGTTTAATAGTATCAACAGACCTATAATCATCGGAAGTAGTATAAAAATCAATTCCATCAATGATTAAAACCTTAGGCTGCACAGGATTTTTAAGTTTAAATACATGATTAACCTGTTCCTGTTCCATCATCTTAAAACGACTCATCATCTCTTTCTGTAAATCTGAAACAATTGTTGCCAATTCTTTTACATCAACAGTATTTTTATTTACGTCAATGTTATCAGATTCATCAAATACCGGAATTCCAGAAACAAATGTAACTGCAGTACCTTTACTAAGCAACTGAGTAGCCATATTCTTAAGTAAAGTAGTCTTACCTTGTCCAGGCATTCCACTAACTAAAATATGACCTTCAGTATAAATATCAGGTGCTAACTGAATATTAAGGCAATCTTTACGATTTTCCTGTACCTTAATATCTACTAAATCTACATGGTCTTTAATAAAAGGTTTTGTCTTATATCTAAAGAACTTAATAGTAAAACCATATTTAATATATACAGAAAGACTATCATAAATTTCTTCTGTCATATCATCAATATCAAAATATAATTCTTCAACATCTAAGCCTTCATCAGACTGAGCTACTTCTAAGAACTTTTTATAAGACATCTTTTCAGAATTAACTGTCGTAATACCAATAGGCATATACGGCTTATTACTAATTATAATATTCATTAAGTTATCCTCCAACTTTTTTTCTTCTAAGTCATACAGTAATTGAATTGTGAATGGACAACTTTTTACTACTCGAGCTTTGTTTTCTTTTAAAAGTCTTCGGACTTTACCATTTCGAGTAGTTTCAGATAATGGCTGTCCATTTTTGTCTAATACATAAACCATAATGTTATTCTCCTTTTTATTATTGTTAATCAGTAAGGGTAAACTGTTATTAAGTGTATTACAAGCACACTTATGCTGTTTAGTGTTTTATGCTATTAGCCAGTACACTAGAAACTGTAATTATATAGTTAAATAGCCTTTTAATTAAGCTCCTGTTTTCAATTCTTTTTCATCATAATCCATTCTTTCTCTTTGCATAAGTTCAGAATGGGTATAAACTTTATACTTTTTCTTCTTATTATTAAAGGAACACATACAACAAGAACAATGAATTTTATTCTTACTATACTGATGTAAATTATTATACCACTCATGCCTATAAACATTTTTACAAATATTTCTCTTACGTAAAGCCTTAGTTATATCAGTTTTACGTCTTTTAGCTCTTTTACGGTCTTTTTTAATAGGTTCTTCCTCAATTATATCAATCATTTCATCAAACATAGTAAAGTCTCCTTAACCATTTCCTTGTGTTTTATTATATCCGTTATTATAAGAATCATACTTAGCAATCATATCTTTCTCAAGTTTGTCCAAGTCATAATATCCACTATTTACCAATGGCAGTAATTTAATAGTAAATTTATCCTTGCCACGTTTATAATCAGCATATACATCTCCGTTACCATGTCCGGTAAAATGCTGATTTACTCTGAAAAATAATCTTGTAGCTTGACCTACATAATACATTCTTTTATTTTGGTTATAAATAATATAAACTCCAACCATATCTCCTTCAGTTTTCTTACGTAAATTGAAAAACTGTTCTGGAGTAAGTTCATTATAATTATGTGGTAATGTAATATCAGCAGATTCTTTCATATAATTAAGAATCATATTATCCACACGACATTTTAATAGTAAATGGTGAGAACGATAATAATAGTAAAAATCTTTAGAATAGAATTGATTAGAGGAATTTAATGAATTAACTTGTGACTGTATAGCTTTTTTAGCGGCAGCACTGACCTGTCCATCTGCATTATAAAACTTTTTCTTAGATTTTTTATAATCTTTTTCAACCATTTTATAAGCTATTTTCTCAGTAAGATTTGGTATATTCTTCATTACATAGTTATAACTTGCAAACCTTGTAACAAACCAAATAAAAACTGCCACTATTATACATAACAAAATAATTTGTTGTGTAGTCATCAGGTTACTCCAATTAAATTCCTCTTAATCATAATTCTATTCTCCTCTTATTTAATCAAGTGTAAAATAAGCATCATACCAATAATCAATGCCTGTAATAGTACCGTCATCTTCAAAAGAAACCTTTAATTCAGCAACTGTTGTAAATCCATCTTCATTAGACTCCTCATAGTAATCACAACTCCATTTCATAGAGTTCTTAGATTCTCTTTCAGGTTCACCAAAGATATTAACAAGGTCACTCTTATTAGTTGCCCAAGTAAGGGGTCCAGGTAATTCAACATTAAATTTATCCTTTGTACCATCAACACCCATACCTAAATTAATATTAAATCCAGATACATAGCAATCTTCAAGAGTAGGATTTTCTACTTCATCAAGATTTTCAAGAGATACAATAAGTCCCATCTGTTCGCCATCAGCATTACGAACAATAATATCAGCATCTCCATCTTCTTTTAACTGTTCAAGGTCATTTTTTATATCACTATCTTTAGTAGTAAGCTCTAACTTTTCAGCAAAGTCACTATACTTACAAGGGAATTTGAAATCAATACCATTGATAGTAACTGCTCCAGTTGCCAAATCAGCAACTCCTTCATATTTACCACCTTGAGTATTTTCAGTAGTAGAAGATTCCTCATTATCGGTTGTTGTATCAACTTCTTCAATGGTCTCTTCCTCATTGTCTTTTACTTCAGTTTCAGAAGATTCAACCTCTGGAGCTTCAGTAGTTGTTACCTCAGATGTAATTGCCTCTGAAGGTTTGTTTGTTTCTGTTTCAGTAGTTGTTTTTGTACCACCACAAGCAGTAAGCAGGGCAGCTACTGAAACCATAGAAAGTGTAATCAATAGTTTCTTTTTCATATTGTCCTCCATATAAAATAAAAATTTTTATAGATAAATAAAGCAAGACCTGTAAAAGTCTTGCCTTAAATTCTATCAGTATTATTTTATTTTTAATAACAAATGGTCTCTAAGAAACCCTTTGGATTTGGAATGTCTGAATCAATTACAATAGCACCTACCAATTCCATCTTAGTACACTTAGTACCTTCATAGAAATATGCTTCTCCAATAATAGGATTAGCATCTTCATCAGGTGTTGGATAAGGTTTATTAAAGAAAATAATACCATCACTTGACATATCATGAGAATTATCAATGATTACATCATAGTTCTCAAATGTCTCATCTAACTTAAACTCAATAAAGTGTCCATCATCTGAAGTTGCTTTATAATGATTTTTTGTAATTTTTTCAACAATCCAATTCATAAATTATTCTCCTGTAGCTGAATTCTCATTTACTGATGAGTCACTTTCAGTATTATTAGTGGTAGTTTCTTCATTTGTATTTTCTTCAGATGAAGTTTCTGCAGCACCACCAACAATTTCGCTTCTATCACCAGTAAACTCAGCAACGGAAGTATTTCCGTCCTTATCTACAATTACAGTTACAATAGTTTGAGCCTTATTTTTACGATATGCGTCATAAGCATAAGTAACAGTATCATCCTCAGTCTTAGTACCAATACAGCTATATACCTCATAGTTGCCCGATTCTGCAGCTACATCAGCATATTCAAGAATCTTCTTTACAGTTTCATCTTCCATAACCTCGGCATTGGAGCGGAGTGCATCTAAAAGTACACCTGTACGGCCTGCCATAGGTACCCAACCAGCCTCAGTAGTTGTATTTACTTCAGTTTTCTTTCCGGTATCAGGGTCTGTAACTGTTTTAGTATTCTTTCCTAAATCAGATACCTCAACCTGCTGCTCAGTAGTAACCTCTTCCTTAGTATTTTTACCAGTAGAGTTGTTACCACAGCCGGCAATAGCAAAAACCATTAAACCTGCAAGTAACATAGTAAACAGTTTCTTTTTCATTTTTAATTTCCTTTCTATATAGATTTGGATTACCGTTAATCTTAATTATTTTAACATATATAAATTGTCTTGTAAACAGTTTTAATGCAAATGTTTATAATCCCAATCTTTAACTAAACCTTTTTCCTGTAATTCAGGGTCTTCAATCATTTTTGTAATTTCTTTAGATAAGTTTGCATCAGGGTCATCAAGTAAGTCAACGAGCCTACGTGTAATCTCATCTTCAAAAAGCATAAATTGTGTATCTACTAAGTATTTACCATCTTGCTTTAACATCTTCTGAGAAAGAATAATATTAAGCTGTAAGATAAGGTCAAGTGATAAGTTCTTATCATTATCCAAATGGTATAAAAGACGGTTAATAGTACCTGGAACATCAGAAGCATGGAATGTGGTACTAGTAACGTGACCAGTACGAGCAGCTTCAATAGCAGCACAAATAACCTCTTTATCTCTACACTCACCGACAATAATTATATTTGGGTGTTCACGAAGAGCAGCTTTAATACCTAAACCAAATGATAAGAAATCCTTACCAAGTTCTTTCTGACTAATCTTTACACTATCTGTACTATCAAAAATATTTTCAATAGGGTCTTCAAGTGTGATAAATACTTTATTATCCAAAATATCACCAGGTTGAGTGAATGTGTTAATACAAGCAGCCATAGTTGTTGATTTACCAGAACCAGTAGGACCTGTTTCATAACATATTCCTGATGGTTTCATATAGGCTTTTCTCAATGCTTTTACACATTTTGGATTATAATTGATTGTATCAAATGTTGGCTGTTCCGGTTTAATCATACGGAAAGTTGCTACATTCTTCTCTTCTGAAAATCCAAAGGAAACACGATAACGATATACATTATTAGGATATTTACCGTAGTTTGGACTAGTTTCTGGAACTCTGATAGCAACAGATGTATCAAGCAATTTCTGACGAACATAACCAGCATTTAACTCATTCAGAATATATCTGTCATAAAATGTAGCCCAAGTATCTTTTGAAATTGGAGCACAAGGAACTCTTGTAATCTTACCAAATCTGGAGATATAAGGTTGCTCAAATGTTTTGATATATAAGTCAGAACAATTATGTTCTGTTGTAAATATCAATAACTCATCTATAGATAAAGTCTGTTTTCTAAGAGCCTCTATATCTTCCGGAATTTTATCTGGTTCCTTTCTTTGAAATTCCTCTTCTTTAGATTTTTCAAAGTCAGGCTCATCAGTCTTAGGCTTTATATTTAATTTAACTACGTCTGACATTCTATTTCACCTCATTATTATAAGTCTTCACCGATTGCAGGGGACCAAATAGGCTGTCCGTTTTTTGTTACTAAATCATCAGTATCACCTACAGTTGCACCGGCGTTCTGCTGAAAACTAAGTGGAAACATAAGTGGTCCAGTGTGCAAAAACTTTCTAGGTTTCTTATTGATATAATTATCAAGGAAATCCAGAGCCTGCGTAAGAGACTTAGATACAAGGATATTTCTATCCTTACAACCGGTAATAATATTCATAATACGGCTCTTAAGTTCTGATTTAGATGATGCGTAAACTAACATACAAGAATTAAACTGACAAAGAACATTACCAGCTTCCAAATCCTGAATTGCCATAGTAGCAATATCAATGTTAGTCTGTGTTTCTTCAATAGACTCAAGTTCAGCACCAGCTTCAATAGCCTGGTCACGTTCATATCTATCTGAAGCTCTTGTTCTCTTTAATTTAAGCATAGCATCTTCTTTCTTAAGACACTGAATTGTTGTAACAACATTAGGATAATCCATAGGGAAGTTACAAGTTGAAATCTGAGGTGGAAAGGCCTGAATATCAAGCATACAACCATAAGTTGTCTGTGGTTCAAGACCAAAAATATCCATTCCTTCATTGTGCATTTCAAACCAACCAAAATTATCAGAAACAGTCTGAGTTACAGCACCCATAATAGATTCATAAGTCTTTTCGTTAATATAAGATAACTTATCATAAGAAATCTCATAACAAGGGAATACTTTTGATACATAATTATAGAAAACTAACTCTTTTGATGCACGAACACACTTATAGTTAATTGTTCTGTAAATATTTTCTTCGATTTTAAGAATCTGCTCAGGGTCAGCATTAAGATTACCAAGACCTGCAAACTTATTTGCTAAGTTCTTAGCAAGAGCTTTAGCTGTATCAATAAGTGTGAAATCTTCAACATCTGTTACAGCAGACTGCTGAATATCAATACCAATCAAACAATAAGATTGAATATCGTCACGTACATTACTTGTAAATTCAGACGGCATCTCATAACCTGGTCTATAAATCTGAATTGTATTATACATATTCTCAATAACATCTTTACGTCTAATAGTCTTTTCAATTCTTTCAATAGTGAAAGTAACAGTCGGATTATTAGTAGTAAGGTTAGCAATCATATTTGTCAAATCCTGTACAGTCTTATGAACACCAGCAGGTGAGTTAGTAGAGTAATTTGACAATGGAACAATATAAAAAGCGGTAATAATACCATTATTATATAAAACATTATCGCCAATAATACTAATATTATTCTTATTCACATTATTGGCTCTAGCAGAAGTATCTTTCTTTGCCATTGTTTTAACTTCCTTTCTTATAAAATATTTTTAACAAATGCTTTAATTTTAATATTTGTTAACTTAAATTCAGTATGTTTAAAATCATTCATATAAACTTTCTTTGGCTTAAAATAAGCTGCAAGATACTGATATAATCTATATCCTGCAAATTGAATATACCATAGGGCACAACCAGCACCAATACCAAGTGCAAGCCATAATACAGTATATTGCCATACAAAATTTTCAGCAAATGGATTAAAGAAACTTATTCCAAATACCAATGAAAGTAAAAATCCAACGCCTACTACGATTAGTGCAACAGGTCCAGTGACTTTTAAGAATTCAACTGAGAAACCACCAGCGATATTATAACCACCAACGTTATAAATCTTTGTATCTCTTTTTTGTAATGATGAGTAATTATAAAGTATCATAAATTGCCTCCTTATTTTTGTAAATTCCATATCAAATAAAAAAGACCTATTTTCAAGGTCTTTTATTATAAACTTATTTATTATCTCGTGTATTATATTCTTGTTCTAACTGTCTATATGCTGTAGGAAAATTACCTTGCATATTTCTCAGTATTTCATAATATATTCTATCATCTGGTTTTTGCTCAATGAAAGCAGTCAATAATCTTGTATTTTCTCTGGAATACTGATTAAAATATCTTTCATTTTCTCGAGTTTTATCACAAGATATACCAATATTACATCTTGCTGGAGTACCCCAATTAAAGTAGATAGGTCTCTGAATATTATGTGTATCTAATCTCAAATGAGATAAAATCTCATTGATTCTCATCAATGCTCTGATTTTATTATCCTGCTTTTGATAATGGCAGGTCATACACATTGCATTTCTAGCATTCATCCAACCATCTCCTTTACAATAAATTTCCGATAATCCTATATTATTAAATAGTCATTCTTTAAGCATTTTTGCTATTTAAGCACTCGATTTCTTCATAAGTCTTAACTTTACAAATCTTATATTCTACATCATAATTTCCTGCAGACTCATTAACATAAACATAATAAGTATTATCAGGGTCATCAAAATAACCTTCAACGCCTTCACCATCCCAAATATTGGCATCATTATAAATGAACTCAAGTAATTTCTTTGCATAGCCAAGGTCTCTGTCTTTGCTTGTTTTGAAAGTATCAATAGCAGTCTTAATATGCTTACGCATTACCTCAATTGCTTTGTCAAGATTCTCAAAAACAACATAACGGTCATTTAGTTTCTGATAATCCTCAAAATAAAAGTCGCCATCATTATTGATATAAAAATAAGCTAAATACATAAATTTATCTCCTTATTGATTTAGTAGGTCCTCTTCTGTAAGATAGTTTATAGTATGTAAACCATAATAGAAGTAAAATCCTTTATCTTCAGTATAATATACTTGATTACCACGATAATGAATATTATAGGTACCATATCTTGTTGAACCTGCTTCATAATATGTTGCAAATACCTCATTAGTATATTTACTACAATATAATTGTCCATATTGATTTTGAATAACATCTGTTTTAAGGTCAATCTTAGTAGCTGTTTTACTATCTATATTAGGTTCTTTAGCCTTAGCTGTTGTACAGCCAAGAATTCCTGGAACTACTACCATAAGTATTAACGATACTACTAAACAAATAAGTAAAACATGTTTTGTTGTTTTCATCCAACCATTTCCCTTGCCCTTTCGTAGTCAAAAAAGTCCATGCCACGTAATTCTACATATATTTTGAACTTATGAGTATCATTCTCAATATAGTTCTCAATATCTTCTACAGTATCAAGTTCATCAAATACAGAATCACCCATTTCTTTATCCATTCTAATGGTTTCCTTCTGCATAAGAATAACTCTTTCTGCCATATCTTTGAGCATTTTAGGATTTTCCTTGCCCATTTTCTTAGATTCTGTGTAATCATCAATGTCATCAATCAATTTACAACATTCATGTGAGTCAAAATATCTGTCCATAATTTTAAGTCCTTTCTTATTTACATAAATTCAGGTAATGGTCTAACATTGAATTTTACAGATTTCATTTTATCAAGTTCTGCAGTATTTGCCATGATAAGACATCCGTGACCTTTAAGATTGATAGTAAAGAATGTTCCATCAATACTATATTTATTTTTAATAAGGTCGATAATTTCATTGACTTCTTCTACAGCACCACAAGGAACTGCTCTATTAGTCATAGGTGCATTTTCAATGTAGCAATGTCCGTGAAGGATATAATCAATGTTTGGGAGTTTCTTAAAAAGTACAAGCTGAACAGGTGAATCAACACTTGGCTTATTATCTCCACCATACATAACCTTTCCATCATCTCCAAGGAAACAAGGAACGAAATCCTTTTCAGTGATACCTGTCTTATCAACATTACGTCTTGACATAAGAACATAATCACCTTTACGCATTGCAGGAAAACCATTCATACATCTTGTAGGTTCCTTGAATCTAAGGCTAGCATTTCCTACGAAACGTTTTACATCAGGTGGTAAACACATCAATTTATGGAATGTTTCAGCACTTGCCTTGACAAATTCAAGAAATTCTCGGTCTTTATCATTAAAAATGACTTTAGGAACTTCAGTTGTGTTAATAGATGGTTTTCTGGTTACTGAGGCAAGATACTGTAATCTATCAAGAGTAGCTTTAACAGCAGACTCAATATCAGTTCCATTATACCAAACACATCCAAGAGGGTCAAAAACTTTGATATTAAAGACTTTTTCTTCTACTTTACAAAATTCAAAGCAAAGATTTGCCTTAATAGCAAGTGCTCTCTGAAGAAGTTCTTCAAAATCATATTTCTGTTTATTACCATCAATAAAATCATTACGTTTGCTTGTAATGAGAAGCGAATGCGGAGCTACACTCTTTACATCACGAATCTTCTCTTCATCATTGCTGACATTAGCAAACCAAAAGACAAACTTATACTCAGGTGTTTTTTCAAGATATTCTTTTAATTCTTCTATATTACCACCATTGACAACATCAGTGATATAATCTTTTGCTGAATCAGTAATATATTTACTTAATTTACCAATAAGACCGGAAGGCTTACCATGACTTCTGTCAAAGGTGCCTCCCACAATAAGAATTTTAGTAGTCATTATTTTGCCTTTCTGTGTTTGATTACTGTATCATTGCCATGAATTCATCTTCAGTTATTACAGGAATACCGAGGTCTTTAGCTTTCTTAGACTTTCCTGAAGTAGATGTCTTATCGTTACAGATAAGATAAGTCAGACCCTTGCCAACAGAAGCATTCTTTCCACCGTTAGCTTCAATAATTTTTACAAGGTCATCTCTCTTCATAGAAAGTTTTCCAGTGATACAGAAGCTCATGTTATCGAGCTTTCCGCCCTCAACTTTCTGTTTAATGCTAATGTAATTCATAACATCATTAATCTCTGTATAGTCAAACTCAGCAATAACTTTTGCTGTGGTTTTACCAATGCCATTCAGCTTAGTGAAATCATAGTTAGTATTTACTGCATTCATAAAGGCTTCCCAAGTCTTGAACTCATCAGCAAGAAGAATAGCAGTCTGCTTTTCAACATTAGGAATGCCTGCAGATGCAATAATCTTCCAAAGTTCAATAGAAGTAGGAATACCTTCAATAATCTTATCTACAGAGCTTTCACCATAGCCCTTAAGATTAACCCACTCATCTCTGTGATTCTTAAGAGAGAAAATATCAGACATCTTAGTAAGCCAACCGAGCTTAATAAGGTCTCTTACAGTTGCAGTAGACATAGACTCAATGTCAAGTCCGTGTGCTCCGATAAAGTGAAGGAGTTTACCTTCAATTTTAGCACCACAATTAGGGTTTGCACACATCAATACTTCAGTGTTATATTTCTTTTCAATCTTTACGGCACCGCCGCAAACAGGACAAGTAGTAGGAATCTGAATAAGTGTCATAATTTTATACCTCCAAGTGACTCATTTATTATGTTATTATTATATTAAAAAATGAGTTTCTTGTAAACAGTTTTGAACCTATTTTTGTAAAAAACTTATTATAATTATCAAGTAAATTTATTGTTTTTATATGCAACCACCACAGCTACCATGTCGCCAATCTTCAGCTTGAATAGCATAAAAGATTTCCATTTTTTCTTGATAATCTGAAGTAATTTTACTTAACCATTCATCATTTTCGCTAATCCAATCAGGACCATCTAATCCATCTTCATAAGAATCCCAAACTTCATCCCAATCTTCAAAGTGCCAACTACTATAATTACCAAATGTATTCATTTCTGAATCTCTGAGTTCTTCTGGTATCATATCGGATATATCTTCGCCATCTTTATATAATTTCCAAATACCAGAACATAAATTAGGATATGCACCAGTCCATTTTGCTGTTATCATAATAGTGTCCTCCTATTTTCTTATTTCAAATACAGCTTCACATTCATCATAAATTACATATTTAGTTTCTTTTTCTTCTACTCTAAAATCATCAGGCTTTGCATCTTCCCATAACCAACCTTCATCAATCATAGCTGTAACTAATTTTTCAAGGTCAATTTCACCATTTACTAATTCAGCTTTATAATTTGTTATTGTATAATTACCAAATTCTCCAAACATCTCATCTGCTGCATGGTCTCTTGCATATACTTCCATATTACTTACTCCTTTTTAAGTTTATCTTTAACTACCTTTTTATCTTCTGAGTCTAAAAAGATTTCAGCTACAATATTATATCCATCTGGAACATGTAATCTAATATTACATTCATCAGTATTACAATAATCTCTTAAGATTTTATATAAATCTTTACCTGTAATTTCAATATTAGTTAATCCCATAAAAAATCTCCTTTTTTATATTAAATAGCTAAATAGGCCTGCATATTTCAGCAAGCCTATTTTGTTTTATTATTTCTGAACGGTAGGATTCATGAATAAAGCTACATCTGATGCTCCAGAAGTTGCGATATTTTCTCTATATAACTGAGTTGATGTAGTAATAGTTGATTTTTCATCGCTAATATAATCAGTGAAAATATCAATAATATTACCATCTTTATCAAGTACAAGACCATAAACCTCTCCAATTGTTGCAGCCTGTTCCATATTTACTGTATAATCTAAAGTAAGCATATTTCCTTCGTTACTGATACTCCAATCAGCTTCCCAAGGCACATAAGTCTTTATTCCTTCTTCAACTTTAAGGTCTTCCCAATGAATTTCGCCATTAGGTACACCACCATCACGACAAATAATCTTGAATACTGATGTATTACCAGGTCCAATATTACTTAAATAAGCATAATAATTACCTACATAATTTCCGCTACTATCTTTTGCATAAGCATTACCTGAAAAATTAAGATTTGTATCATACATATTAGTTACAGCTACTAATAATGCAGGATTACCATAACTATCTACCCAAGGAGCTACAGAAACAAATAAATTAGGTGCATCTTCAATCGGAGCATAAGTTACACCCCAATTTACTTTAGTATATTCTGTATCTAAATCACTTAACTGCATAGTTTCTGTATTCTGATTTGTTCCAGATTCTTCAGTTGTTTCAGGTTCTTCAGTTGTTTCTTCAGTTGACTCTACTGTTGTAGGTTGTTCATTTTCATCGATAACCTTAACATCTACCTCTTTGATAGCAGCAATATACCAATTTCCATCAATACGGATAGTAGTAAATTCATAAATATCAAGTACATTATAATCAACACCATTTACCGTTTGTACTAATGGAACGTGAACAGTAGAAATTTCTGCCTTTTCAATATCAAATATCTTGTTCAAATCATTATCTAAAGATTCTTTATCAATAGACTCAGAATCTACTGTAATATCAGATAAACTAACTTTTGCTGTATCTTTACAAGATTTGGCTGTTTCATAAGAACTATTTACATTTTCTTCAATATTAGACTGCCAAAAGCCATTAACATCATCTACACTAGGAAAACATAACTCAATATCAGATTTATAACATTTATCAAATGCAATCCAATAAGCATTGATTACTTCTTCTGATGAAATAAATCCATCTTCATTTAATTCAGTTGATTCAGTTGTAGATTCAATGGCTGGTTTATCATTTTTACCTATAATATTAGAATCATCATCAGCTTTCTTACCACAACCAGCTAAAGATGCTGTAATTAACAGTAAACTTGATAGTACCAATAGTGTTTTTCTCATGTCTTTTCCTCTTTTCTAATTTTCAATAATATTTTTTATATAATTTATACCACTTAATTCATCGTTATCTTTGACAATTTGAGTTAAAAATGCCTTTGCTAATGGATAATCAAGTGGAAATAAGTAACCTTGAATTCCTTTACCATGTTTATTAAATGGTGAATGTAATTCCTGATGATATTCAGCAATTTCTTCTCTTAAAGGTCTTAAATCTAATGGATTACTTAACTGTATATAATCA
>ODAI010828884.1_pt1 | contig 36407 bp, 23 predicted proteins | sample 1539321 | NCBI WGS metagenome assembly ODAI01 (sample SAMN02144231, study PRJEB22623) | gut metagenome | biome: sheep rumen | host: Ovis aries | place: New Zealand
GGTACTAAACATGGTAAAAGGATAAAAGAAGAGGCCTGAATAAGCAGCAAAAGCAACATTCGGATACTCATTGGAACACCTGTCAGAAGATGGGTAAAAATCCAAAATCTGAAAAGTTACCGTTTTTTGAGAAATTCACGTTTCTTATTATCAAACATTTATACGACAAAAGAAGAAACCAAGGATTGCACAAGAAATATCATAATTAGAAAAGAATAATGTATAATAAATATGTCACTTAACGAATCATAAGAATATTTATCTGCATTCTTGAGGTGGACCTCTTTGAGCAATATTGCCAGAGGAATTTTGATCATGGCCGTATATTCCGAAGTTTTTGGACAATCATTCTATTTTCTGCCGGACAATAGACGCATGATTTTCGGACAAGCCGCGCGCTTTTGGGGCACGGCTAACGTGACCCCAAAACGCACGGAATCCAGGGGTTTGGGGGTGGAAGACCCCCAAGAATTGAGCTCGCTTTTTTTGTCCGGCTTCCATGCGGCGCGTGTCCACGGACAAATAGACCGCTGTCCATTTTTCATGCGGCTCTCCGGATCATGGCCATTGCTTTCAAATTCTATCATATCAGGATTCGTAGTCATTCTAGGACAGTTACTAGGGCTATGATGGAAGGGCAACTTCTTATGAGGCTGTCCATTGTGATGAAACTCGCTGCTTTGGTCATGGAACTTCTTAAGCCTACCTGCAGTCCGGCAATTCTTTTGATGATTGCCGGGACCTTTGTTTTTGGTACGGGAAGAGCCGCCTATATCGGAAAGGATGGCACTGGAGAAGATATTCTCTGAATTTGTACAAAATTGCTCGTTTTTTAGATTTTATGACGGTATATACCGACAGCATGGGTTTGCTATTGAACGCAGAACATTGTATTATAAATCTGCCCACTTTTTAGTTTAAGGAGACTTTTTATGTCCATTATAGATTATTTCCGTAAAGAAGATGTAAATGCCGGCATCAAGGAATATCGGCAAACAAAAGGTGCCATACTGGTGGATGTGCGTACGCCCGAGGAATACAGGAGAGGTCATATTCCGTCTGCCCACAACTTCCCTGTCGAGAATGTGAAAGACATAGCCCGTCTGATTCCTAAAAAAGATACGCAGGTCTATCTCTACTGCCAGAGCGGCCGAAGAGCCGTAAGAGCCAGGGACAAGATGAAGTCCATGGGTTATACGAATGTAAAGGCAATCGGTGGTATTGAAGGCTATAAAGGCAAGACAGTATAAAAATGACAGCAGAGGCACAGGAAATCAGGCAGGGACGGATAAGGTCTCTGCTGTCATAGAAAATGTCCGTACAGTCGGTGATAACAGAGGAAGACATCTGCTTTACCAGCTGAAGATCAGCTTGGCAATGATAGAGACCATCGTTTCATCGTCTCTTTTTTGATGGATTAGGCGTAAAGATGATCCGGCAGGATCTGGAAGCAGCTCTGGACAGGGGCTATCAGTATTCTGATTGAAAACATGGAAGCAATTGGGGCATTACCAATCCTTCGCCCTGTATGTGATAAGCAGAGGGCTGAAAGGCAGAGAATATCATCTTCACCTTTAAAACAATCCTTCCTGTTTTTCATTCCAAGGCATATATATCTTCAACTATGCTGGAGAAAACTTTGTTTATGTTAGGCCCTTTCAACATATCTTTCAATGCGTTTACAAGCGGTATCGAATGGAACGACCGCCTGAGTTTGCAGACAGCTTCGTCTTCGGCTCAGTTTTTTGTGAATACTTTTGAAGTGCTGTTTACTGGTCATTCTATCCCTGCTAACGAAGAATTCTTAATTCAAAAATCATATAGCAGAAGTTGGCACAGCCTTGTCATATTGCATCGTACGGGAATGATGAATGTATGAGGAATAGTTTCTTTCTTTAAGCTAAAGGTGCCAGATAGAAGTCTATTATGCTATGTAACAAACTGGAAGTCATATGACTGCAACGAATGTCTACAGAAATGACCTTTTAGTATTTAGTAAAAGCGTAATGTCGCTTTTTTGGCGACCTAAATAATAAGCTGTTGAATTATTATGTAAAGGCAAATGTGCTTTTAGGGGGGAAATAATGGGTATTAATGTAGCTATAACTGACAGTTACTTGAATAGTGTATTTAGGCTTGGGGCACAGGATAAGAAGGCTACTTTGAACACGGTAAAACAACTTGCGGATAATCCCAAGTCTCCTTCTTTACATGTCCATAGTATTGATCGTGCTAAGTGCGATAAAAAATTTTTGAGCGCCAGGGTTAACTTGGACCTACGCATTATTTTTGTAAAGAGAGAAGATGTTTATTCTCTTTTGTATGTTGATCATCATGATGATGCATATGCATGGTGTGAAGGTAAATATCTTGTTAAGACAGATTTTGGATCTGAATATATATATGATGAAAAGCTAGTAGAGAAAAGTGTGGGCCTAATTTCCGAGAGTCAGAAATTGCCTTCTTACCTAAGTTTTATGAAGAATACACCCATTTTTGAAAGGAATGGTGTTAAAAAGAAACAGCTGGAGAAACTCGGAATACAGGAAATACATGCAGAGAATCTGCTGAAAATCGAAGATGAAAAAATACTTCTTGATTATATAGAGATATTTCCGGAAGAGTTACAGGAAGCTTTGATTGATTTGGCAGCGGGTACAAAACCATATGATCAGGTATATAACGAACTGTTTTGTACTGATGATCAGTCTGAACAGGAGAAAAACACAAGGCGCAGATTCTATCTGACGGAAGATATGGATGAATTGGAAAGACTCATGGAAAATGATGAGTTTGAAAAATGGACGATTTTCCTTCATCCCTCACAGGAAAAACTGGTTACGGCTAACTATCGAGGTCCTGCATTGATAGAAGGAGGACCTGGAACAGGAAAAACCATAGTTGGAATCCATCGCGCTGCATATCTTTCAAAAAACGTTTATACCGCAGCTGAAGGTAAAAAAATACTCTTTTGTACTTTTAGTAAAAAACTTGCAAACAGCATATCAGAAAAGCTGTCAAAGTTATGTGAAATTAAAGAAATCAACAACAATGTCGATGTCATGAGTGTTGATGGTTATATTGCCAGAATGCTCGGGAGAAACGCACTAAATGTTGATGTAGAAGGACTAAAGAGAATTATTAAAGAGACCTATGAAAGCAGAACGTGGAATAGAAGTATTGAATTCTTTCAATGTGAATATTATGAGGTTATTGAAAGGTTAAATATCCGTACAAAGGAAGATTACATAAAAGCTGATAGAAGCGGAATGGGACTTCCACTTACAAAAACAGATAGAGCAGATCTGTGGCCCTTCTTTGAAGAAATACTGAGACGTAAAGAGACAGATAATATATATAGTTTTGTAGACAGAGCTGCTTTCCTTGAAAAGATGATAGCAGATGGCAGTATTTCTAAAAGATACGATTCGGTGATTATCGATGAAGCACAGGATTTGGAAAGCGTTAAATTGAGGTGTGTCTGTTCAACAGTAAAAAATGAAAAAAATGGAGTGCTGATACTTAGTGATCATAACCAAAGGATTTTCAGACTCAACACGTGGTCTAAGGATGCGGGAGTTAATATTGTTGGAAGAACATCATACCTAAGGGTTAATTATAGAACAACAAAGCAAATTAATGAATATGCGCGTCTTCAGTTTGAATTCTTTGACCTGAAAAAAGCTGAGAATAGACAATATATTTCAATAATGAGTGGGGCAGAGCCTGAAATCATTGGTACAAGGAGTAGTGCTGACGAAAACCGTGTGATTGTTGAAAGAATTAAGGCGCTGACCCAAGAGTACAGTCTTTATCAGATATGTGTACTTGCTCCAACATATGAAAAACTAAATGCGATCAAAACGATTTTGGAATATGAAAATATAGACACATATCTTTTAGCCGATGATTCTATTCCCAAAGTAAACAGTGGAGTTAATTTATGTACTACAAGTGGTGTTAAGGGTCTGGAGTTTTCGGTAGTTATCATTGCAGATTTCAATAATATTGGGACACAGCGATATATATACAGAAATGGATTTGAAGTTAGTCTAGATTACGAGAAGCTGGTTGAATGTGAAAAATATGTCGCGATTACACGAGCAAGAGATTTGGTTTATATAACATACGTTGAAGAGGACTGATAATGATATTTCCTAATGAAAACTTTGTTGGTGATTCGCCTGCTGAAGAGGATATATGGGAACTAGCTAAAAAAGCAATTCCAAAAGAAAGTATATCATTTCATAACTATTTTTTAGAGGTGAAAAGACCAGATATTATTTTGTTGACACCAAACAGAGGTGTTCTCATTATCGAAATTAAGGGATTCCTTGCAAAAAATATTAAAAGTGTCCCAGATAATACAAAGATAATGTTTTTTAACAAACCCCCGCAGTTTTCGCCATATAACCAAGTTATAGGGTATAGAAATAAGCTGATAGAAATGATGGGAAAATCTCCTACAATAAACCCTGCTTTTATTGCCGTTGCTGTCTGTTATCCATATATAGATAAGAAAGAATTCTATGAAAAGAAGCTGAATAAGATTTCTTTAGAAGAAGTGACAATTTTAAAAGAAGACGTTGCAGATGAGAATGCCTTTATTGAAAAAATTGAGAGTATCTACGATTTTGAATATTTGAGTAATGGTCAACAGTTTGATCAATTGAAATTTGAGGGTGAGGAGCTTAAAAAACTGGCCTATCTTTTTGCACCAGATTTTGACAAAGACATTGAACACATATGTACTGCAGACAGTTTTGTGCCGACACAGAGAACGGGAGTAGATTGTTATTCAAAATTAATTACATTTCAAAATTCTGTGGACCGAGCATATTTAAAGAGTCTAATCGATGAATGGTTTAAAGGAGTTAAATTATATCTATTTTTCAATAAAGAGGATGATTACCAATGTCTTGCGGATTATCTAATAAAAGAACTAAAAGAAAGAGGAAAAAGCGAATATTCACATTTTAAAATAGAAGATGATTGGGTGGTAAATAAGATCAATCTGCCATCGCTTGTTTTTTCATATATTCCCACTATTAGTGATCATATTGAGATTATTAACGGAGAAAATTACGAAGAGTACGACACGATACTCATAAAGATTGACAATGAAAGTCAATTTAATTATCAGCAATATAAAGTAGAGCATGCTGAAACTACAGATATGATCATAAAGGCAGGTGCAGGAACAGGGAAGACTTATTCCATGATTTCACGCATAAATTATCTGATTTGGAAACATCAGTACAGTGCTGAGGAAATAACAGATAAGATTGCAATGATTACCTTCACCAATGAAGCCGCCAGAGAGATGAAAAACAAACTGGTGGCAAATTTCTTTGATCTTTATGTGTTGACTAATGATGTGCGCTATCTTGACTTTATGCAGGCTGTAGAAAATATGAATATTTCTACTATTCACTCGCTGGCCAAGGAGATTTTAAAGAAATATGCTGCAAAATTAGGACTTGGAAAGAATTTTACAATATCTGGAAGTAATTATGAAAAGCGAAAAGTGATCCATGATGCACTCAGTGAGTATATAAAGTCTGCAGATGGGATAGACGCAGGTATGCCGCTTTTTCAGTTAGAAAAACGGATGGAAGCATTTATATCTCAAATAGAAAATAAGAACGTAGACATTATTTCAGATGATAAAGTTGATTTCGGAGAAGAGGATTCTCTAAATGGAAGAATAAGATTCTCAGATTTGATTCCTACTATAAGATATGCCAAGAGCAAATATAGAGAGGAATGCAGTAAAGATAACAAAGTGGCACTGAGCGATATTATTTCATTGTTGAATCTGTTATCTGAAAGAGTAGAGGCTTCATCCGGAATAGTGGATTATCTATTTATAGATGAATTTCAGGATACCGATGATATTCAAATCAAGCTGGTCGCAAAATACAGAAAGCTTTTCTCTTTAAAACTGTTTGTAGTTGGAGATACCAAACAGTGCATCTACAGATTTAGAGGAGCAGACGATGCTGCATTTATTCTTTTAAGAGAGGAGATTAAAGCAGAAATTACAGAAATAGAGCTGAAAAAAAACTATAGGACAGATAGTCTTCTTCTTAAGCGTATGAATAAGACTTTCTCAGCGTGGGATAAAAATGGTGATATCGAATATGGTGCAAAGGATACGTTAATAGGAACGAAAGAATACAATACTTCAGAGAATTATTACAAGCATGTTTTTACAAATGAAGATGAACGGGACGAGAGTATCATAGAAGAAATCAGAAGAATTCAGAGCAGTTATCCAAAAGATAGAATTGCGATTTTGGTAAGGACTAATTTTCAGGCTCTTGAGTTTAAAAGGCTATGTGACGAAAATGGTTTAAGGATTGAGACTTCTGTAGGCGGTAATCTTTATAAGATAGAGCCAACTCTAGACTTACTTAAATTACTTCATGCATTGAAATATCATCAGAGTGCAAAGGACATCTATGGTCTATATACTACTGCTTATATTGCAGAAACACTTGATAAGATTGTAATTGATCAGCTTCCTGAAGATAAGAAGCTGGCATATTTCAGAGATAATCTGCCTAAGTCTCTCAAGAAATGGGATACTTATGTTTCGCGTTTGCGTTTAGAACCTGTACTTAAGGTCGTAAGAGATCTCATCGATGACGCAAAACCCTGGTCTATATATGCCAACAAAATGGGTGGGACAGAGGAAGAAAGAATAATCAACAAGGAATATTATCTACATAATCTGGACCAAATATTTGAAGATATTTCAGTATCATCAAATTCAAATTATCTAACTATGAATTCACTTATTGAATATCTGGAAATTATGATATTGACAAAACAGGAAGCGGATGAACGTGAATCATTTATTCCTGATAGTGATAAAAAGATTCCTATATGTACTACGGTACATAAAGCTAAGGGATTGGAATATGAACATGTAGTTCTTCCATATTGTATGTATGCTGTTGCGGATACAAAAACCAAAGGCAATGTAGATCTTATTTATACAGGTAATAAAGTTGGATATTCAATTAAAGGTGATGGCTATAACGATGCTTTTGTAAACAGCTATTATAAACAATACAAGAAAACAGAGTATGAAGACAGAAGAAAAGAAGAAATCCGGATATTGTATGTAGCCATGACAAGAGCCATAAAGAGTCTGACATACTTTGTTGACGATCAGGAGAATTCTAAAGGTGCTGCCAGCAATTGGAAAGAGATGCTGAGTATTGGGGAATAGTTATGCGTGAAATATATACATATGCCAATCCATTACTGATGAATAAGGACGAGATAATATGGAAAATGGTAAAACAATATCCACAGTTCTGTGCATCTGATACTCTTTCACAGGGTATGATCCAGTTTTATGGACGTAAAGAGTTCGGAATTATCCGGTCTATGAGCAATCTCCAGAAAACATTGGTGGGATCTGTGACTGATGATACGCAATTTGACATGCAACTGTTTTTGGATATTTCTCATGAACTTAAAGAAATAGTCTGCAATCAGGAAATAAAAAATTCATTTCGAAATGATTTGAGTGAGATTGTGCAGTCTGTGAAATATCTGCTTTTTCTAGACGCTTTACCTGATAAGTTATTTCAGATTGATAATATCAGTGATGAGCAGAGGGCATTGTTCTGTATATATGAGAAGATCTATCAAAAATATAACCATGAGATAGAAACTCTTATGAATAAAAACAGAGAAGATATTGATGACCTAATCAGAAAGACTGTCATCTATGAGGCTGAATATATTCTTAGCAGCATGAATGACAATGTAGCAGATGAGGACTATCAGTGTAAGGACTTAGCAAATGCTCTCGAAAAATTAACTGCATTACAAAAAAATCTATGTAAAAAAATCGAATGCCGCTATGAAGTTGAGTTCAATAATACAGCTAAAGAAAAGAAAAAATTAGAAAGAGTTGAATATGTGATAGATCTGATCAGCAGATTAGATTCGGTTGATGTAAGTACAATTATTATTCATGGAGTACATAAATTTACTCCTGAAATATTGCTGGTACTGAGACTTCTGGAAAAACAAGGAATTAATGTAATTTTCCTGATTCATTATGTTGATAAGCTGCCGCAGATTTATGGAACTTGGAAAGAGGTATATTCCTGGACAAAAGAGGATTTCAAGAATGTTCATCCATTCGACATAAATGCAGGAAGTTTGGCAGGAAAAGAGTTAGCCAAAATATATGGAGGAAGGTTATCTTCAGAAAAGCTCAATGCGTATAAAGTGTCTTATGAAAATCTCAGTGAGTTTGCAGTTGGAGAAGTTAGACGGACATTTAATCATGCAGAGAATAAATTAGATAAGATGAAAGTACAGTACTATGCTGTCGACAATACGGATTCAAATGAAATATTGAAAAATTATTTTCCTGAGCAGTTCAAAAAAAAGCCTTTTCTTTCATATCCAATTGGACAGTTTGTTCTCGGCATTTACAATATGTGGGACTTTGAAAAGTCATATATGAGATATGTGCCTGAATCATTAAGAGAGTGTGTTTATTCGGGCATATTTGAAAAAGATGCTTTGAACAACGTAGGTGCGATTTATGACGACTTGGCATTATATATTGCAGGGCTAGATAGTATTAGTGATGTTCTGGAAAGACTGAATCATTTAATTAATGAGAAAAAAATAATTGAAAAATACAAAAAGGACCTTGGAGGTCTGCAGGCAATATGTTATTTTTCCCGCGATATTAAAGATGTTGAAAAACTAATAGAATACTTGAAACGTCTGATAAAACTGTCAAACAGCATATTTGTTCAAGAAAATGACCAAATCAGTTTTAATACACATTTTAGAAACCTAATGGAGGTTTTAGCAGGAACTGTTAATAATTCTGCACTTGTACAGAAGTCTGAGATTCAGCTGGTTCAAGAAATATTAGGGGCTCTGAAAAAACAGACAAGAAAGGATGTTGTAGGTGACTTTCCTGATGTAAGGGAGGCGCTTACATTTTTCCTCCATCAGTCCGAGGGTGATGACTCATCCAACTGGATTGTTAGAAACTTTGAACAGTTGGATGGAGCGGTTTTACTGGCGGATCATTCCAAAGCTCGTGAATATCATTTTGCCTTATTGTCAATGAAGAATATGACAAGGAATGCAAAGAAGGAACTTCCATGGCCTTTAAGTGAAGAATTATTCTATGGCTATGATTGTCAAATTGAAAGTTCAATACAGGCATGTGCTTTGTCAAATGCAGAAAGGGCTAATTTCCTAAAATATTCTTTATTTTATGCAGTATTCTTTTTCAAGAAAAGAATTACATTCAGCTATATTGTGAATCAAAATGATGAAAAACAGAGGGCATACTATCTTTTTGATCTACTAAAACTAAAAGATAAAAAGGAAACTATAAATGCAGATATAAATTTTGCAGGCATTTCCCCAAAAACGGAAGAAAAAGTATTTGATTATAGCAGCCTAACTATCGAACAGAAGGAAATGTTTGCAATTTGCAGATATAAATATTTCCTTAATAGGGTTTTGAATGAAAGTATAATCTATAAATCTGATTTTCAGATTAAATATTATTTACAGAATTTTTTAGTCCAAGTTGTGCTGGAAAAAGAGAACTTGACGATCAATAACTATACACATGAAGTGAAAAAATATGTTAAGAGATTTCAACAGTTCTTCCCAAACCTAGACAATATCTTTTTCGCTGATATGGAGAGAAAGGTATTGCAGGAAGTACTTAATTCTCTGGAATTCAGTATTAAAAATCATAAAAGTACTCACAAACAGCAAGATTGGTATAAGAGGCGGAAGAAAAATTTTCTACTTGCTCAGTGGATTGAAAATGGATCAAATGAGATGGATTTCAACAATATCAGTCCGAACAATGTAGTAGATTACATGATCAATAACGACATATTACTTTCGGAAAACGATAGACCACATGTGAAGGTATGTGAAAACTGCAATTATTCTTCCGACTGCTTGATGAATTATTTTGAAGGACTTCGTAAAAAAGAGATAGAGGTGTAACAATTGGCAGAACTACTGTTGTTATCAATCAATAAAATTGAGGATAAAAAATGGCACCTTTATGCTATGGAGATGACTTATCAAAAAATACTTCGAATAATTAAAACCGGGAATATAGAAGAAATCGGAGAAAACTGGCGGATCGGGTATATTACATCAGTCAGCTCCATAACAGACTGGTCCAAGGAAAAACAAACTTATGTGACAAGTAAAGACAAGCTGGTTGATAAGTATGACAACTTTCGAGGATTGATGCTTAATAAAGCATCATATCCAGATAGGATACTTTCAACATTGTCGGGATTATCCTATGGAATCATACGGCTTAGACAGATTGATATTCTTGAAAAAGGAAACAGGATTGGTTTTACAGTCTGGGGATTTGGACAAAGATATGAAGCAGTTGTCTTAGATCCATGGTGGGAAAAGTATTGGCATAATAGGTACACAGCAGAGTCAGAAAAACAATACCAGAAGCAGCTGTCAGCGGCAAAAAGGAAAGTTTTTGCTGTTGCTGAAAAGAATAATGATGAATTATTCATCCTTAAGCTAATTGTCTTTTAAATATGGGATGTGTAAAAAATGAGTCGTATCAATGGAATATACGCTGGCAATTATATATGGGCGAGTGCGTTTGAAAATAATGAATTTTCAGATTGGATAATTTCCTCTGAACTGCCAGATGGATTTAACTGTGAATACATAACTTCTGATATCGCCTCAATACAGGGGAAATCAAGCAGGGAAAAGGCACTTGCATACTATTCGTACAGTCTGCTTACAAAAATAAGAAACCAGCAGACTCACGTATTTGAGATAATATGTGATGGATATACAGCAGAATTATTTGTATATGACGGATTTGAGCAAAAAAATGCGAATCTGCTTGTGCATCAGAAAGCCAATATGTCTGGTGATGAGTCTGCTGTATTTCTGTCTTCAAAATTCATACTAGAGCAGTTCATAGATCAATATCCTGAGAATGAAGCAGTTAGAAAGGCATATGGTTCTTTACTTGACTACGAGGAAAGTGTGCTATATGAGGAAGATGATAATCCAGAGACGCTTAAGTTAATGAATTGTATTTACAGTCAGATTGATCTCACTGCTGAAGATTTTGTTATTGAGCTATATGGATATCGGATACAAGTTAAAAGAGATGATTACAGTAATGCTGTATGCGAAGATGTTTTAGATGCTTATCTTCCCAATATTCAAACATTTGTTGAGAGAATCAACAATAACTTTAATAAAGAAGATATTTTATACCTTTATATAAAGAATTTTGCGCGAGATGGAAGATTAAAAAACAGAGTTGACAAAATTTCCGAAGATAACTGCATTCATATTGAAATTGAACCATATGAAGATCGCATGATATCTCGTGGAAATGCATATCTTTATTATTTACAAAATCAAGTTCTCCTAGACAGAATCAAAGAAAACATAGGGAAATTTTATATATCCTTTGAGAAAAATTGGAAAGTTCTCAATACCGAACACGGTGAACTAGAATTTATATGTGATAGGGATTTTGATGACAGATACAGATTTGAGGTTAGTGTTCCGAAATCACAAAGAAACATAACAGTTGATTTTTTTGTGCCGTTTTCGATGAATGGATCAACAATAATAATCAGATATTCCTATGAGGCAGAAGGTCTACATATCGTTATTGAGGATAAAAATTCTGGGGAAAGGCTTCAAGAAATTATCAGATATAGTAATTAAGGCTTGGGAAGAGGTGCCGCATGTTTTCAGTTGGAATGTATGTTTCATGCCCTATACATAAAAATGGCAATACTATATATGTTCTTGGAAGAATAAAGAAAAATAGGGAGGAAACTGACCAATCGGTAGTGGTTTTTTTTGATAAAGAAAATAAAAACCGAGTTATGGGAATTCTACCTGAAAGACAGATGACTTATTTTTCATATGAATTAATAAGAGGGGAGATCAAAGCACCGGCCTCGGCCCTATGGAAGTCAAAGTCTGTAAATATTCTCTGTGAACTAAGCTGTACAAAAAATACGTTTAAATATTACTGTATTCAATACCGTTCAGATAACAAAAGCTATGTAACAAAAGTGCCTGAATCAGAGCTTGAAATAGATTTTTATCTGATTAAAACCACTGCCATTCAAGAAGCATCTCAGTTTATTAATTGTGATACTAAGTTATATTCTGCAAGACAGTATTTGAGCAAAAGGAAAAGATATATTGACAGTTTGGAGGATATTATATCTACGCTTGTAAATACGCGTATAAATCTCTATCCACATCAGATAGATTCTGTTATTAAAGCAACACGAGAAGGGACAACCCGAATCATGTTGGCAGATGAGGTTGGCCTGGGCAAAACGATTGAAGCCCTGACCATCCTTAAGTTTCATATTCAGAAAAATAAAAGATTCAGGTGCTTAATTGTTACACCTAGTTCTCTGGAATTTCAGTGGTCAAACGAAACTAATGAGCGCTTTGGAATTAAAGCAGAAAGTTTTTCATATAATAAGATTGTTTACCATAAAACGAATGCTTCCGTGTTTATTATTTCTTATGCGGACTTTAAGAGGTATATGTATGAACTCGATGATATGCATTGGGACATGCTTATTATAGATGAAGCACACAAAATATTGAAAACTCCATACTTTTCAGTCCTTAAGAGAGCTTCTGGTAAAATAAAAAATGTCATTCTATTGAGTGCAACCCCTATCACACATGATGGTGAAGAGTATCTTCAGCTTATGAAGATGCTTAATCCTGTTAGATTTGGAAAGATGTCTATCGAACAATACAGAGAATTAGATCATTTACAAGGGATTGTTAGAGATAAGTTGTTCGATATGAATACGGATCTTGAATTGTTCAATCAGATTGAAATGACTGATTCTTTTGTAATGAATTTGGAGGAATTGAATGAAGATCTAAAGGATAGATATCTAGGTGAAATAATAAATGCCATTTCTCCATCATCAAATGACAAGGGACTTTATGCGGTTAATCTTGCTTTAGAATATATTCGAAAGCAGTATGTTATAGAATCGAATCTGATTAGACATAGAAAAAAGGAAATAGAAGAAGCGGCTATTGAGAGAAAACTCAGGGCAGTAGTGACATATGATATGGAAGGAGCAGCTGTTGGAGTATATGAGAGCAATGTGTATGATGCTTTGCTCACCTTAATCAGCGAAAATATTAACAGTCAAAACAAATATCAATGGATCAGGCTGCTTGAAGCATTGCATAGTTCTCCTTACGCCTTACTAAATGAATTTTATCGCATGGAGGCACCAGGTTCTGAAAAAAGAAAATGCTTTGAGCTGATTGGTAAATGGGAAGCTTATTGTGATAAGGAAATAGAAAGTCTAAAAAAAGGAGAAAAAGGCGGTAATACTAGATTTGGCAAACTGGTTGAGGCTGTTAATGAATGCACTGACAGTAAAATATTAATCTTTTCTGAGTTCAGAGAAACTGCAAAAAAGATATATTCTGTTATTCAAGCGATATACGGAAATAACAGTGCTGCTTTATTTGATTCGAGCATGTCACGTTTGGAAGCCCAGCTGGCAGCAAGGAAGTTCCAGAATGATGATACCTGCCGCTTTATAATCTGCGACAGGTCAGGCGGTGAAGGAAGAAACTTTCAAAAAGCTGACATAGTAATTCATTTTGATATGTCATGGTCTCCCGCCATGATGGAGCAGAGAATTGGCAGATTGGACCGAATCGGACGGGATTTGGAAAGACCTGTTGATTCAATAGTAATCTATGCGGCTGATACTATAGAAGAAAATATTTTTAACTTATATAACAATTCACTTAAGGTGTTTGCTAGGTCTCTGTGTGGTCTTGAAATCATTTTTGAAGAGTTGCAGGAAATGATTGCAGAATCTTTTGCAAGAGATATTCAGTTCGGCCTGTCACACGCACAAAAAGAAATTGAGAATCTGGTATCTCAAATGGAGGAGAGTGTTGAAAGGGAAATTTACTTCTCCACATCTAATGAGACAAGTGCTAAAGAACAGACTTATATTAAAGAAGTTTCGGAAGCTTTTGAAAGAGAATGTGAAAATGAAGCTGAGACCAAGATTATTACACTGCTGAAACATGCGGGAGTTGAAGCTTTCATAGAACCGGCTTCCGGTATTGTTTACGCTGATTTTGAATATGCCGACAGGAATAAGCTTCGTGAAAGTCTGTTATATGAGGCTTATGAATTGGGGGAATATGAAGGGACGTTTAGACGCGAATACGCTGTAAAGCATGATTCGATTGATTACTTTTCAACAGAACATGTCATGTATCAGATTGCTATGAATTTAGTAGACAAAGTTCAGAAAGGACGGTTTCATGCGGTCTCTGCAGTAAAAGATACACTACGATGGGCAGGGTTTGTGTTCGTATGGAATGTGGATTTTAATTATGAACGTTTATTTAAAGGTGGGTTGAATCCTCAAAAATACCGATTTATCAAAAAATACCTAAATGAACAACAGATAACTAATGTCCATAGAATATACGGGAATTTTGAACTTAATGAAAATGAGATATGTACTATTTTCGAGAACGAGAAGAAAAGGCTAATTAAAGGAATAACAGATACGGTCGGATACGGGATGCTTTATGATGATGATTCGTGGGATACCTATCTTGGAGAATGCTTAAAACTTGCAAAAATATCAGCTAAGGAACGGGCAAGATCCTGGCTTAAAAGCGCAGAGCTTGCTGATTATTTGAGTAGGACTAGAATAGCAGAAGACCTTGAAAAGCATACAGTTTGTGAATATGAAAAAAAGAGGATTGAAGCTGAGAATACTATTTTGGCGGCCCTCAATGATTGTGAGCTCCAGATAGATTCAATCCTTTATATCGAACTGTGATGAGGTGATTTGATGACAGAGTTGCAAATATTAGAGAGATATTTGACTGGGGAAGAAACCTGCCAAGCAACCCTTAATAAAATATCTACGTTAATGGATAAAAGCGATGAGAAAGCAAAATATGCATCAATGATACGCTGCGTAAAGACTTGTGAAAACGATGATTTTTTTGATTTTTGCGGGCATTTAAGGCAGACATTGGGCATGTTTAATGGGGCTGTTGCTGTTAGTAAAGAAATGTACAGTAAAATTATGCCTTATAGGAACCGATATGGCTTTATAATGCTTTCTCATGACTCATTTGAGATTAATATTCATAGGGAAATATGTCCTACGATTGATGATTTAAAATCAATATATCAGTACGAGAAAAGAAAAAGAAATTCTAAATCAATCTCAAATGGAGCAGTGCGTAGGTATTTCGGATACCAGACATTTACATCTTTTCAGCAGAAGATGATGATGTATTTTGTGTCTAATTTGAAAGAGAATCAGACATTGCTGGCATGTCTGCCAACAGGGGCTGGAAAAAGTTTTACATGGCAGTTTATTGCGGTATCAGAGATATATAGCGGCTGTCTAATTGTGGTTGTTCCTACCATTGCGCTTTCAATTAATCATGAACGCAGTGCCCTGGAGTTGTTTGGGACGATAGATGGTTTTTCTAAAACAGCAAGAGCCTATCATTCGGGTCAAGGCCAGGAGAGAAAACAAATAATCTATGATGAGCTGATGGAAAATAAGCTTGCCCTCCTGTTTATTTCACCTGAGGCACTTTTGGCAAAGGAATTTAAAGAGAAAATATTAAGTGCTTCAAAAAAAGGACTAATTGGCGCCCTCATTGTGGATGAAGCGCATCTAGTCGTAAGCTGGGGTATGAAATTTAGACCGGAATTTCAGCTGCTGCCATCCTTAAGAAATGAGATGGAAAAACTGTCTCCAAATGGAATAAAGACAATTCTTCTTTCTGCGACGATTACTGATCATGACAGAAACACAATTACAAGATTGTTTGGACAGAGAGGAATGCTTGAATACAGAGCTGATGAATTGCGCTCGGAGTTTGAGTTTTATGCACATGAATGTACATCTGAAGAAGAGCGGGAAGATAATATCAGGCTGCTTGTGGATCAGGCTCCCAGGCCAATGATTATTTATACTGTTACACCTGAAATTGCTGAAAAATATAAAGGGATACTTGTAAAACAGGGATATAACAGAGTCAGTGTATTTACAGGAAAAACAGGAGATACTGACAGAGTAAGAATAATTAGGGAATGGGATAAAGATAATATAGACATTATTGTTGCTACATCGGCATTTGGTATGGGAGTAGATAAAGCCGATGTAAGAACTATAATTACAACCTATATACCTGAATCAGTAAGCAGGTATTATCAGGAGGTTGGAAGAGCAGGGCGGGATGGCTATTCAGCTCTTAATTACTGGCTCTTTTATCATGGACAGGATGACAAAGTAATAAAGCATCTGACGGATACAGCATTGCTAACAGAGAAACGTCTCTCAGAACGTTGGGAGTCATTATATAAGTCCTCCCAAAAGGTACCCGGAGCAGCAAACAAAATAAGAATCAGAATGGATTCTATTCCTGAAGATATGAAAGGGAATCTTGTTGGTAAGCAGCATGCTAATTGGAATAAAGATGCTGTTCTTTTGTTATATAGAGAAGGAATTATAGATATTACGGATCTTCAGTTTATAACGCCAACAAAGTATGAAATTGAGGTCGTTTTAAATAATATTCCGGTTCTGGAAAATAAGGCACTTTTGGAAACTTATATTGAGGGGTTTAGAAATGAGGAAAGACAGTCCATCATTGATGATAAGAGTTCTGTATACGAGATGATGAGATATTATCCGGATGAGTGCTTTTCTACATTTTTTACAAAGGCATTTCCCTATGCATCGGATTCCTGCTCGGGCTGCCCCGACTGCAGAAAAAAAAGAAGAGTTCCATACCAAATGTCTCCAAATATTTATGGAGAAAATCTTAAGGATACGGTACATGAAAGCCGTATTCCAGCTTTTGAAAATATGTATATGGAAAATTTTCTCGAAAGAGGAATATCGTTTATTACATATCAGGATAAACTGTCTGAAAATCATGTGAATCTTTTGACAGAACTGATGATCAGGTATGGCGTTGAATGTGTTGTAAATAAAGGTTGGAATAATTCTGTACTTGATAAATTATATTCTATTGACAGAGCTAATTATCTGTTGCTGTCATATGATGAATTTTGGAAAATAGATCCGAATTGGATAGGAGGGTTAATTGTATTTTTCTTATATGAGGATTCTGAACAAATTGACAGGATTTTTCATACAGGAAACGATTTGGTGGCTGAAGGAAGACCGGTAGTTTTTATAGGACGATTTGATACAAGAATTAAAAGTGCGGAAAAAAAGCTGAAAGAGTTATCTAATTATAATGTGCCGGTGGAGAATGTAATAGGAGGTGAATTCCTTTGAAAATTGCAGACAGTTTGCGGCAGGAATGTATGCCGGAAATGGTTTACAGCATTTGTAAAATGACAATTATTAAGAATGATCGTGGCAGTATTCAACGTGCAATTACTCTTGGTGATAATAGGAAAGAAACACAAGAGCAGTTTAATCAGGTATTCAGATTTGCTTGTGATTGTGAATTTATCAAAGAAGATAAAGGATCAGGAAGGGTCGAATGCTTACTTGACACTAGTAAGTTGGGGTCTTTTGCTCAATTCAGAATGCAGGTTGCAAATAATGTTTTTTCCAATAAGAATTCTAAATTTACAAAAATAAGTGAATGGTATTTAGGAAAAGAAGATGACTATATCTTTTCACTAGATACTAGTGAATCATTAGCTGCTTATATTAATAGCGAGCTTAATTTAAAAGTAGATAAGTTTTATGCATTGGGATTTAGGTTCTGGATGGTAGATTTAGGCTTTCTTTCATTTCAGAACTACAGGAAATCAGCTATGATGTTTTCTTGCCATAATTATTTGATCCAATGGATTGGTGAGAAAAAATTTGTCAGAAAAAAGTATTTTCCTGTCAGGGAATTTATGGACGAGTTGATCAGAGACTGCGCTATTTTTGATTCGATGATAAGAAATAATCATCTGAATCTTGCTTTTTCAATGGCAATGAGAGTCTTAAAAAGTGCAGGATATATTGATGCAAGGCGTGTTAAGGATAGTGGAGATGTCTGGCATATCAAAGACTCAAGACTTGACCCTTGGATAATGAGTGATGCTGATTCGGAAAGCAGATATAGAAATGAGTTTTCGGAGCTGATGATAAAGAGGTAAAAGAATGGATAATAAAAAAGTACTGTCAAGAATCAGTCGCATTATGCAGGTTGAAGCTACAGTTCCGAGTAGAAGAGATTTTTTACTTACACATGTTCCATTTAGAAATCTGTCGTTAGGCGACTCAGAGCCTATTACAGAAGAAAGACTGTTTGAAGAAAAACTTCTTGCTGAACCCGAAAAGCATAAGACAATCATGATACTTGGCGAGAATGGATCGGGCAAATCACATCTGATTAGATGGCTGTATGAAAGGTATATTAAAGAATACGGAACTGATAATGAAGTGGAAAAAATTTTATGGATTTCAAAGGCACATAATACATTGCAGGATGCATTAATGCAGCTGCTAAAATCCAATGTTTTTCCTGAAGAAATACGAAAAAATGAACTGGAAAAAGTAAGAAATGCTCAAAGTGCAATTTCCGGTTTGGAGCTGAAGAAAACCATCAATTTTAATTTTACTCTTGTAATTGAAGACGATATAGATAAAAAAGTTAAGTCTACTGCAATTGATCCCGGCTCAAGGAGTATGCTGCCAAGCTATCTTAGAAATGAATATATTCTGAGTAAATTTTTAATGAGGGAAAACGGCCCTCTCGATAGAATATGTTCAAAATTGAATAATGTTGATAATGCAAAGGCGAATGATTTTGAGGGAGAAGTGTTTACCGAAGCTGATTTTGCTATCACTATGGATGACTTGAAAAATCATCTTGAAGGCGGGATGAACAGTGCAGATAAATATACAATTCTTCTTGCTAAAAAACTCATGAATAATTCAATGGGGAAAGCAAGAAAAAGTATTGCCAGCTATATGAATTCCAAAGTGGATGAGGTAATTCAGCGCAGTCTTAAACTGACGACTTCTGACTTCAAGCAACTGTTCTGGAGTTTGAGAACAAAACTGAAAGAAATGGGGATGAGATTAACCCTGTTTGTTGAGGATATAAATGCTTTTACAGGAATCGATCTTGCACTAATGGATGTTTTGGTTGCCAACCATGAATCTGAAGGCAATGAGGATTATTGCCGACTTGCTTCAGTTGTAGGTACAACAAATGACTTTTATAAAAACAGGTTAAATGACAGCTTAAGAGACAGGGTAAAAGACGTAGGTGCGGAAGTATATATAAGAGAAGAGTCCCTTTTTGGAACTAATGAGAGACTTACTGAATTTGCGGCTAAGTATATTAATGCTTCAATGCTTACAGATGAAGAAGTAGAAACTTGGGAACGTGAGTATGACTGTGATAATGCTGAACTGCCTGTAGCAAATGTGGCATATAAATTTGCTCGCGTAAACTGCCAGGATAAAGAACTAAGCATCTTTCCATTTAACGAACGTGCAATCGTTAATTTATATGAAAAACTAGACAGCTTTAGCAAAACCCCGAGAAGATTTTTACTTGATGTAGTTTATCCTGTGCTGAGAATATATTATAGTTCACCGGAGGATTTTTTAGATAATGAATCTGCATTCAAAAATGATTCAATCACTTCGTTAAATGATTTTGCTAACTCAGATTACCAAATCATAAATGATAAAGTCGGGGGACCTGACACAGAAAAAAGATCCTTGTTACTAAGAATATGGGGAAATGCAACAACTGAAGTCGTCGGAGATACCCTTGGCGGGCTTGATAAAGAAGTCTTTGATGCCTTTGGTGTGGATATGCGGTTGGATGATTTCAAAGGTTTCACGTCTGAATCTGGTGAAGATCCAAAGCCGAATCCTCCAAAGCCGAATCCACCAAAGCCGAATCCTCCAAAGCCGAATCCTCCAGAGCCGCCTGTTCCTCAAACATATTTAAAAATTAGAGCAGAAATTGGTGAATGGTCTAAGAACTCGGAAGTAAAACTAAACTATGCTTCAGAAATAAGAACTCTGTTAAGACAATTTATTTATGGGAATATGGAGTGGGATGTCGAAGAAATACCGTATTCTATTGTTGAAGCTTATATCAATACCAATAAATATATCTCAATTGAAGGGCAGAACTCAAATATTAGAGAAGATGGCATAATTATCAAACGCAACAGCGAGAGCGAATATCTGTTTTATGCTCTGTTAGGGTATAAGTATTTAGGCAAAAACTCTTGGAGATTTGAACAGGGGTTAGAATATTATAATTTAGCTATGATATGGCTGGTGAAGCATCATGATGAGATTATTAGTCTGGTTAAAGCACCCTATGAAACTTCAGTTTCTTACAGAGAAATGCTTTTAGTATCCCTGGTTTGCGCAAAACTTGTTTGCGGAGGCATCAAAAAAACGAATACTTCAGAAGAAGCTCTGCTTGATTTGTTTTCTGATTCGTTAGAATACAGCTCGGTTCATGGAGCTAAGTGGCAGTCTCTGTATGAGGAAATTTCAAAGATAGAAGATTTGAATAACTACAAAGATAACGTGCTCAGTTTCTTTTCTAATGTAATTGGTACGGCAGAAGTAGGAGGAACAAAATATACTTTTGTTGATGCCTATAGGATTATCAAGATTCTTGAAAAACTGATTTCTTCAGATTGGGATTTGACGAGGTATATAATACAAGGCACAAAGAAGGCAGACTTATGGTACAAAGCGCCTAAAATCGTGGCACTCTTTTTTAGTAGTATGAGGAATGTGGTCGTAGATGAAATAAGTAATGCTGAAGCATATAAATCTTATTTTAAAAGGAAGATACCGGGATACTTGGAAATAAATGAGGTTGAAGAGACGTTTTCAAAGGTTAGGAAGTATTTGTTCTATATCGTGAAAAAGCGTAATCTGAACTATGAACAAAATCAGGTAAAACTATTGAGCGATTTATCATCGGCACAATATTTTGTAACAGAGATGAAGGCATTGAACTCAGCTATAGAAAAGGCATCTGATTTTGATAAATTTAATACATTAGCTCTAAATCCATTTGAACATGTTAAAGAGATCTATGGAGAATTAAATTATTTCGACAAGCTTGTTATAGAGAAAAATAATATTTTCAAAAAGAACATTAATCCGCTATTGAATACGCAGCTTGAAGAACAAAGAAAAAATATCCTATATTCTCTTAATAACCTGATTAAAATTGGACAGGAGGTAACATCATGACGCTTATAGAAGAAATTGATGCGTCTATCCGACTGGGGGATGCTTCCGGTGATGCGGACAATCTAAGTAGTAGATTATCAGAGGCTAAGGCACTGCATAAAAAGATTAAAGATGCGGAGGTCAAAATAATACATTTATTTCAGGATACAAAGGCAATGAAAAAAGCCGAATTAGTATCTGGCAATGAGATTTCCGGAATTCTTGATCTTCTTGTAAAAACCAGAACTGATGTAAATAATGGTCATTATGATGACGATAAGATTAATATTGCGATTAACAGTGCTAAAAATGAGAAAGACAATATAGTTGATAACTGGAATAAATATTTACGCAGGGAGATCGGTGCGCAGAAGGGCATAGTTGAGACACTGCATATTTTATTGGAAGACTCTAAAAGGTATGATGTTTTAGTTAATCTCTACAATGAAATAGTAGGAAATAGACGTCCTGGAGACAGCGATGTTCTGGACAAAATACGCAGCTATAAATCTCTTTCAAATAAGATGGTTAAGGAACTGAATCTGAAGCCCTCTATTATGAATTTTTTTGAAAATATGGCAAGGCACGGCGTCTTATCTATGAAGGAAATGACTCCTGAGATTTGGAAATGGATACAAGATAATAAATTTGAGGATAAGTTCACAATAAAGATAGCTGATAAGTAATTGAATTGACGGTCCATGTTCCAGATGATATACTTAAGCACATACGTAAGTATGTGCTTAAGTATTTTTGGAGGTTAGTATGGATTTTTCTTATGTATTTCCTGCTGTAAAAGGAAACCAGGCAAAAAAAGACTATTATATAACAATGATCCCATTAAAGTATCTGGTAAGGATACTTCCTGAACCAGGAGAATATCTTCCTCCGGAATATAGAGCACAGAGGAGAATTAATGAACAAAGAATTCCTGGGATGAAAAGTTATATTCTTGATAACCGGGATACTTATATTTTTTCCTCTTTGACAGCATCGATTGATGGAGAATTCCGTTTTGAGAGTATGGGTGCGGAGAATATTGGAAATCTACATATAAGTATGTCTGCAAGAATTCTAATTAATGACGGGCAGCATAGAAGAGCAGCGATTGCGCAAGCTTTGCTGGAAGATGATTCATTGGGTGATGAAACTATTTCAGTTGTTTTTTATGAAGACAGAGGATTAAAACAGAGCCAGCAAATGTTTAGTGATCTAAATATGAATGCGCAGAAAAGCTCTAACTCTATAAATACATGCTTTGAGACGCGCGACGCCTTGGCCGTGGCGACTAAAAATGTTGTATCAGAAATCGAATTTTTAAATAAATACACAGATTTGGAGAAAGACAATCTGGGGAAGAATTCCTCTAAGCTGTTTACCTTATATACGATTTATAGAGTAAACAAGAAAATTATCTGCAGTAAAAACATAACTGAAGCCGATGAATTGTTCTTAAAAGAATTCTGGACTGCAATTGTAGGAAACATTCCAGAATGGAAAGAACTTGAACGTAAAGAAATAACCAAAAAAGATCTGAGAGAAGAGTATGTGACGACATTGGGGGTGACGCTTCTTTCATTCAGCAGAATAGGGTCATGGCTGTATAACTACGATCAACAGAAAATTGATACTTATATAAAGAAATTTGCAGATATTGACTGGCGGCGCAGTAATCCCATTTGGAAAGATCGAATGATACGCCCTAATGGAAAAATTATAAATAATGAAACAGCGATCTATCTTACGGGAAATGCCATAAAAAAAGAAATCAATATGCCGTTAACTAGAGAAGAAGAAAAAAAGGAAAGCTTATTTATTGCGTCGTAACTGATTGCACCAGATATAACATAATAGAGAGTGAGAAAAACATGTCTTTAACTAAAGAAATGATAGATGGCTTAATCGTTACTGTACAGAATCTGTATATGGCAGATGAAATACCATGGATGATTGGATACTCCGGGGGGAAAGACAGTACGGCAGCACTTCAGCTCGTCTGGATGGCAATTGAAGGGCTTCCTGTTGAGCAGCGAATCAAACCGATTCATGTCATGAATACTGATACATTGGTAGAATCACCAGTTGTATCAAAATGGGTTGAAAGATCGCTTCAAGCAATGAAAGCAGCTGCTGAAGAAAAACATCTGCCAATTATACCCGAAAGACTGATCCCGAATTATAACAATACATTTTGGGTCAATCTGATTGGACGAGGCTATCCATTTCCACGAATGAAATACAGATGGTGTACTGACCGGTTAAAGATTCAGCCTGTCAACAATTTTATTAAAAACAAAATAGCGGAACACGGAGAAGTAATCCTTGTATTGGGGACACGTAAGGCTGAGAGTGCCAGACGCAATCAGACGATGACCAATTTGGAAAAGAAAAGAGTAAGGGAACTCCTCAGTCCTAATCCTACTTTAGCAAATGAGTTAGTGTTTTCTCCTCTCGAAGAATGGACAGATGATGATGTATGGGTTTTCCTAATGCAGTATAAGAATCCATGGGGATATTCGAATATGGACCTTTTAACTATGTATAAAGGGGCCACAGCTGACAATGAATGTCCGCTTATGGTAGATAAAAACCTGCCTTCCTGCGGAAAAAGCAGATTTGGCTGCTGGGTTTGTACAATGGTTGAAAAAGACAAATCCATGGAGGCTATGATTGCTAATGATGAAGAGAAAGAATGGATGACGCAGCTTCTTGACTTCAGAAATGAATTCGGAAATGAAGAGGGAGACCGTGAAAGACGCAGCTTTCGTAGAATGAAAGGAACTCTTCAGGGCAATTATAGAAAACTGTTTCATGGACCCTACAAAAAGGAAGTCAGAGAAGAATGGTTGAGAAAGCTTCTTCAGATTCAGAAGAATATTAATGAAGAGGGGCCCGAAGAGTTTCAGTCTCTCGAATTGATTAGAATTCCCGAACTCCAGGCAATTCGAAGGATATGGGTAATGGATAAGCATGAGTTTGATGATGCGGTTCCAAGAATTTACCAAGAAGTGATGGGTAAAGAGCTTATAGATCCAAATTGGATTCGTGCAGAAGGGTTTGGTAAAGAGGAATGGGATATACTGAAATCTGTGTGTCAGAACTTATATGGCGATCAAGAGCTTGCTTTTGAAATGATGTACAGCTTGATTGATGTGGAAAGTAATGCGGCGGGGATGAACCAGCGGAAAGGAATCATAGACGATTTGGAAAAAGTGATTTCTACAACTTTTTACAAAAATGAAGAGGATGCTACCCAATACTATACGGATAAGATGAATCGTAAAAAAGAATACGGTGGAAAATACAATGAAAAATTTTTGTCATTTGGAAACCAGCCGCCGGAAAATGAAGCAGACGAGGAGTCAGAGGAATGATCATCAATCGATTAACTATGCATAACTTTGGCGTATATGCTGGAACAAATAATTTTGAGTTTACACATAATAAACCAATTGCTCTGATTGGCGGAATGAATGGACGTGGAAAAACTACATTCCTAGAGGCGATTCTGCTTTCTTTATACGGAGCAAATTCTATTGCTTATAAAGAAAGTAAGTACAAATCCTATAATCAGTATCTTCGATCTTATGTAAATAAAAATCACTGGAGCCAGAGCAGCTATATTGAGTTGGAATTTTCGCTCAATAACGGGATTGATGATGTATATCTTGTTAGAAGAGAATGGAATGCATTGTCAAAGATTACCAAAGAAGTGATTAGTGTTGAAAAAGATGGCGTATATAGTGAGTTTTTAACAAAAAACTGGAGTTTATTTGTAGAGAACATATTGCCGAGTGCATTATCGAGTTTTTATTTTTTCGATGGAGAAAAAATAGCTGAAATGGCTGTAGCTGAGACCGATGATCAAATGAAGGAATCAATCCGGGCCATGTTAGGCATTACGGTTCTGGATGTCCTTAAAAATGACCTTGGGCGGAGTATGCGGAGAATTGGTAAGAAAGGCAAAGATGATAAAACTGGTGTCAGGCTGGAAAGATTAAGAGGAGAGAGGGACCATGCTGTTTCTGAGCTGGAAAGAATTGATGAATCTATCAGTTCAGTAACAGAAAGAGTAGACGGCATAAAAGCTTCGCTTGAGGAACTGCATAAAAAATATGAGCTGCAGGGGGGAGCAATTCTTGAACAGAGACAGGAATTAATTCAAAAACGTGCAAAGATTCAAACAGACAGCGCACAGAATTCTGAAGCACTTTCCGGAATGGCAGCCACGGAGTTACCGCTGTTTCTTGTAAAAGATCTGATTGGAGTAATAAAACTGCAGGCTGAAGATGAACATAATGATTTTATTATGAGACAGGCTTTGGAACAGATAGACACCTATTTGCTGGATTTTTCTGCAGAGCATCCGGATGCTATAGGAGCAAATAGGGCTTTTGTGGATTTTGTAAGGCAGCGAACAGAAATTGATGCGTCTCCCAGAATTTTCGAAATGTCAGATCATGCGCTCTTTCAAATGAATGAGTTAGTTGAAAGCAATCTCCAGCGAACAGTTGAACATACGCGTTCGCTGTTTAAAGAAAAAAAAGATCTTAATAAGCAGCTTGATGAGGTTGACAGTTATCTTACTTTGGACATCAATGAGAAAGAACTGACAACAATATACGAGCAAATTAAGATAAAAGAGACGGAATTGGTGAAGGCACGGGTGGATCTTTCTAAGCTGCAGCAGGATAGAAGCTCTGTTAATGCAGTCGTAATCGCAAAAAGCGCTGAATATAATAGAGATGTTGAGACCTATCTCCAAAAAATGGAACTTCAAGATGACGCTGACCGAATGTTGAAGTACTCGAATATAGCTCTCAGGATTGCTGATGCATACACTTTTGAATTACAAAGAAGAAAAACAGGTAAACTTGGGAAGACAATTACTGAGTGTTACAAGAAACTAGCTAATAAGAAGAATATGATCAAAGAAATTGTGATGGATCCGGAAACCTTGGACATCCAATATTTAGACGAAAACGGAAGTAAGGTCCTTAAAGAATCTCTTTCAGCCGGTGAAAAGCAGCTGATGGTTATTGCAATACTTTGGGCACTTGCACTGTGTTCAAAGAAAAAACTCCCCGTTATTATTGACACTCCACTATCGAGGCTTGATTCACAGCATCGAACTTCCATTATTACTACATATTTTCCCAGTGCTAGTGACCAAACCATTATTCTATCTACAGACACAGAAATTGATCACAATTATTACAATATGATGAAAGATTCAATTGGTGATGAATTTCTCCTTGTATATAGTGAAGAGACTAAGAGTACAACAGTCAAGAAAGGATATTTTCAGGAGATATGATTGTAAAACAGGTTCGTCTGTCACAGCAGGCTAAGGATCAGCTTTCAAGACTGAAAGGGAAGACTGGAATAAAAAACTGGAATATTCTATGCAGATGGGCACTTTGCTATTCACTTTCAGAAAAAACTCTACCAACAGATGTTCCGATTGTTAGTGACAGTAATCTTGAGATGTCCTGGTACACTTTTGGTGGAGATTATTATGAGATTTATGAAGCTCTTGTAAAAGCCTGGTGTATCAGCATGGGATTAGATACTGATAATGATACAGTGGCTAAATATTTCAGGCTGAATCTTGAAAGAGGAATAGCGCATCTATGTGGAACGGGATTTATAAAAAGTATTGATGATCTTTTGCATTTGGCGGTGAAGGAATGAGTATTTATCTGGATTATAATGCTTCTGCTCCAATCGATCCTAGGGTCTTGGATACTATGATCGATGTATATAGAGGTTCATTTGGAAATGCGGACAGCAGAACTCATAATCATGGGGAAAAAGCGAGAGAAGTTGTAGAACATGCCAGGAAACAAGTAGCAAATCTACTAGGAGTTTCTTCCGGTGAAGTGTTTTTTACAAGTGGATCGACGGAAAGCAATAATATAGCGATACGTGGACTTGAGGAGTATTCCGAGAAGACGGGGAAAAAGCACATTATTACATCAGCCATTGAACATAAGGCTGTTTTGGAAACTGTTAAGGCTTTAGAAAGAAAAGGGTTTGAAATAGACATTCTAAAACCAGACTTATCAGGTCGGATCAATACGTATCAGATAATTTCTTGTTTGAAAGATGATACTCTGCTTGTAAGCCTTATGCATGTAAATAATGAAACAGGTATTATTCAACCTGTAGAAGAACTTGGAGAGGAACTGGCAAAGAGAAAAGTACTGTTTCATGTGGATGCCACACAAAGCTGTGGCAAGCTGGTTGATGAAATCAGAAGATTGAAATATGACATGCTTTCCTTCAGTGCGCACAAACTTCAAGGGCCCCAAGGAATCGGTGGTCTAATTCTGAGAAAAAAGGGATATAGACTTCCTCCAGTAAAAGGAATCATGTTTGGAGGACAGCAGGAACACGGGATTAGACCTGGCACGGTTCCTGTAGCACTTGTGGCTGGGTGCGGCTGTGCTTGTGAGATAGCTGCGCAAGAGTATATTGAAAATAATAAGAAGACAGAAAAACTCAAAGAGCTTTTATTAAGGACATTTATAGATTCGGGTTTGGATTTTCATCCTAATGGAGATCAGAATTTCTGTATAAGTAATGCAATCAATATTTGTATTCCTGGAGTGATGTCTGAGGCTTTAATGATTTCGTCTAAACAATATTGCAGTATATCAAATGGGTCAGCTTGTACTTCAAAGAGTTATGCTCCAAGCTATGTTCTATCTGCTATGGGAATTCCGGATTCAGATATTGAATGCTCTGTCAGAATCAGTTGGGGAGCCGATACTCCCATTGATGAATTTACAGATAATCTTAAAAAACTGATTGAAACGGCTAAATTGATTAAGTGTTAATAGTAAGGAGACTGCTATGAGTCCCGAACTTCATCTGGACATTGTTTATGAAAACAATTTGGACACAGATAAATTTGCCCGAATGTTTAATAATAAGTCACAGAGCTATAAGTTTTACTGGTTTGAAGCGATCCTAAATCTTATTAAGGATACTGAAGAGGATTTAACATTTGATGAAATAATCAATGAGATGATATGTGAAGCATGGCACACCGTAACACATTATCATTTGCATCTAGGCCCTACTCTAAATGGCAGAGCCGAGAATTTTTTGGAGCATGCAATTAATACCATAAACATCAACACGCCAGAACTTTCTCAGAATCCATCGAAGGAAGAATTGATCACAGCAATAAAAAAATGTGAGATAGAACTTAAAAAGGATAAGACGCGCCTTACAGATTATGTCCCATATAAACTATTATCCCCTTTCTTTGAAGCAGAGGGAATGGAAGAAGGGCTCTTCTTTATTCAAAATGATAAACATAGACGTCTGATTGCTTATATGGAAAATCTGTCATCTGATATTAATTTGCTGTATATCATACTTGATGGTATTGGATTGCAGAAAAAGGTTAGAGTAAATCCACATTGGAGAAAGCTTCTGATAAAAAATTTCTCAGTGATAAGAAGTTGGGTTCAATATAATAAGGCAGAGTTCTTACAGGATCGAAATCCTGGTGTTCCTGGAATAATATATAAAATTTGCCCTGAGAATGAGGATCTTCGAAAGCTAGATCAAGCTAGAAAACTTTGGAAATGTACAGTGGAGATTACCGGAAAGCCAATTAAAGAAATATATAGTGGCAATGATATTCCGCTGGAATCATTATCTCTAGATCATTTTGTTCCGCGTTCTTATATTTCAAATGATGAACTGTGGAATCTTATTCCAATGAGTAAGGCTTTAAACTCCAGTAAAAATAATCGGCTGCCGAAATGGGATGTTTTTTTTGAACCATTTGCTCATTATCAATATTATTTGTATAGTATGGTTTTTCCTATAGATACTTCTCTGAAATCAAATATATTGCTTGATAGGTTTGAAAAATGTCGAAAATTCAATGTAAATGCAATTTGGGCAACAGATACTCTATATATTCCTGGTAACTCAGAAGTTCAGTTTGTGAACATATTAAGTCACAACCTTAAGCCTATATATGAGGCAGCCCAGCTTCAAGGATATGACTTATGGAATATCTAAAAAATGTTATTCCTGGCAACTCTATGCTTTTTGTTACATCACTATCCATTAGGAAAATACCTTTGTAAGGAAAAACATTATGATTATATATGATATGCTTTGGAAAAAGATGAGGGAAAAGGGCGTTTCACAATATCGCCTTCATGCAGAAGGAATCAGTAATTCCACGCTTACAAGGCTTAGGCGAAACGAGCCTGTAAGCACAGAAACAATCGACAAGTTATGTCGCATATTAAAATGTGATGTAGAATGTATCATGGAGTTTAAAGAAGAATAACGTCATTCAATAAAAGCACTGCAGGTCAGTGCTTTTATTGGAGAACGTTCTTTTTTAGGTTTTATACAAAGAAAGTTTTACAGGAGTCGTACGAAGTTGAAAAGTCGATTTTACACAAATTATACAGAACAGAAATTTATAGACAAAATAAAGAAAAACATCGATACCTGCATGGCTTTCTATTTCTCCGTAAGTTTTATAAAGAGACCAGGTCTAAAGCTGTTAGCACCCAATATTGAAGCTGCATTAGCCAGAGGTGTCAAAGGGAAACTGATTACATCGACATATCAGAATTTTACAGATATTGACTCTCTTGTCTGGTTCTATGATCTGATGAGCCGTTATCCTGATCAATTTACCTGTCGTCTTGATACAGAATGCTTTCATGACTTAAGCGGAAATGCGGTCGGATTTCACTCTAAAGGGTATCTTTTTGAATTTTTGGATAGGCATGAACTGTTGGTTGGATCTTCAAATATCACAGTATATGCGCTGCTTAAAAATATAGAATGGGATGTTGCCCTTGAAAGTACGTTTGGTTGTGATGTCGATGGAGAAACTTATAGGGCAGCAAAGACAGAGTTTGATTACTTATGGGAGAAAACGATTCCATTAACGAGGCCGTTAATAGAAGAGTATAAGACGCATCTTATGTATTCTATCGAAAGATGGGATATGGATTATAATATTGCAAATGCCGCGGTTCGTCCCAATTATATGCAGAGAAAGGCATTAAAAGAACTCAATCGTATCAGGGCAATGGGGGCAGAGAAAGGACTTGTGTGCTCAGCAGCCGGTTCTGGAAAAACTTTCTTAGCTGCCTTTGATGTTCTGAACTTTAATCCAAGACGTCTTCTCTATATAGTCCATGAAGGCTCAATCCTTATGAAATCTGTTGAAACATTTGGACGAGTCTTTGGAGCAGACAAGACATTCGGTATATACAATGCTGAATACAAGGATTTTGATGCAGATTTCGTCTTCTCAACAAATGTAACGATGTCAAACTCATTGGAACTGTTTGACCCTCATACATTTGATTATATTATCATCGATGAAGCTCACCATGCTACAGCCGGAACTTATAGAAAGATAATTGATTATTTCCAGCCGCAATTCCTGCTGGGAATTACTGCCACTCCTGAGCGAATGGACGGAGAAGATGTCTTTTCCCTGTTTGACCAGAATGTCCCATATGAGCTCCGCCTGCGTGATGCCATAGTAAATAGGCTTGTTGTTCCTTTCCATTATTATGGTATCCGCGATGAATTGATTGAATACGGTATTAAAGAAACAAAGGGCCATAAATTTGTTGAGCAGTTCTCGGACGAAAAGCATTGTGATTTTATTTATCAGACTATAGAAAAACACCGCCAGCCTGGGCAAAAACTGAAAGCGCTTGCTTTTTGCAAAGATATTTCTCATGCGATCCGTATGTCACAGACTATGGAAGACTATTATCATACACGGTATCTCACTGGTAAGAACTCAACTGGTGAGCGTGTTCGGGCATACAAAGACCTACAGGATGATTCTGCTGATCTGGAGATTCTCTTTACCGTTGACATATTGAATGAAGGTGTTGATGTCCCTGGTGTGAACATGGTGCTGTTTTTAAGACCGACTGATTCCCAGACCATTTTTATCCAGCAGCTTGGAAGAGGTCTCCGTAATTATGAAGGAAAGCAGTATGTCACGGTACTTGACTTTATCGGAAACGACTACAAACGCAGTGTACAAATCGCATTTGCACTTGGAGGATTGGCTAAGAACTTTGTTGTCGAAAAGAAGCTGCTTGCATCACTTGTAAAAGAAGATTTCATGAGCATTGGTCTTGCATCATACGGCGTTATTATTCAGCTTGATGAACTATCAAAAAAAGAAGTCCTAAGTTTCATAGATCAGGTTAATTTTAATACTAGGACCTATCTTGAACAGGATTACAGAAATTTCAAGAAGTATATTTCCAGCCCTGACTATCCTAGGCATGTTGATTATCTGAATAATGATTATGCACCAGATCTTCTGAAATTTATGCAGTCACGTATCGGCGGAAAGAAGAATGCATCTTACTATGGATTTTTAAAAGCTATCGGAGAGGACAACCTGCCTGCATTCGATGAAAGGCAGGAAGCCTTTATAAAATATGTATCGGAAATGCTTCCGATTGTACGGCCATATGAATACCTGATCATCCAGAAAATAATTGAAGGTGCTGGAAAAGCATCTCTTGTGGATATAAAATCCTTTACCAAGATTAGTATGCATGCTTTCGCTAGCCCAGCCTTTGAACATGCCATAAAGTATATGATAAAGAGCGGTTTCTTTGCTTTTTCTCAAAAGGGCGTTGTTCAGACAATAATTCTCGATAATGTTGAGCTTAATACGGAACTGGATGAATATATGCATGACCTTTTGGAATTCGGCCTTGGTAAATACGACGCAGAATTTGTTGAACTTTCGGAAAATGAGAACAAGACTTTTCATTTATGGTCTAAATATCGTAAAGAACAGGTTCAGCAGCTGCTTCTAAATAATCCCAAAGATATTATGAAAGGAACACGGATCGAGAACGATGTCGTGTATGCATATGTTACAGTCATCAAAAGTGATGGGACAAAAGAAGGCTTAAAATATGTAGACGGTTATATCGATCGGAACACCTTCCAATGGGAGACCATCGCAAATGTAAGTGAAAAAGAGCTTGCAGCATTAAAAGCCAGTAATCGGATGGAGATCTTTGTACGTAAAGTCGACAATGAAGATGGAATCCAGTTGCCGTTTACCTATATAGGATCAGGGAAAATGGAATATATTGATGGATCCAAGAAATCAAATGGGGCACATTTATTTAGGGTGCCTATGGATGTAGAGGCTCCAGAGGATTTGTATTTTGATTTTAGGTTGCCAGAGTGAAAATATGCTTATTTATTGATGATCTCTTTGCAAGTATGCAAAAAATACTGACGGCTATGGGAAATCTATCAGAATATTGTTTGATAAATAAAGGAACCTTATACAATGAAGAATTTAAATAATCTTTATAACTTTAGAAATACAATAAGACATTTTGTAAATATAGAACAATTGGAATTTCCTTCGGATATATTGACCTTTAATCCAATTGACGAACTATGCTGGACAAAACCAGTAGTTTTCCGTATTTATAAATCTGATGATAGATTTCGAACACTTAGGTTGCCGAATATTTTAAATTATGTTCGGGCATATAATTACTATAAAAATCTTCCTGATTTTACAAATATCATGAATTTAGATCATGAACATAAGCGATTAGCTGTTAATTTGGATACAGGTGACTTTGTTTCAGGTAATTATAATCTGCAACTAAATGACGATTTTATTAATCTATGTAATTATGATATTTTACTGAAATTGGACATAAATGAATACTATGGGCGAATTTATACCCATTACCTTAATTTAGATAAGAATGGATTAAAAGATGAGCCGCTCGCTTGGTTAAATAATGGTAGAACAAGCGGAATTCTTATGGGAAACTATTTGTCATTGTACTTTGCTGAATATTTGTCTAGTCATATATCAGAAGAACTGCAAACATGCATTAGTGCCGATGGTATAAATTGTACTTATAATTATTTTTCGGATGATTTCTACTTTTTTTGTAACAAATCTGATGTTGAAATAATCCTGAATCTATTTGATAAAGTCTTGGCTGAATTTGATTTTGAAAGAAAGAAAAAGAAAGAGATTTGGACGTATGAATCTTACAATTCGTATAATCTATTAACTCGGTATTGGAAAGCAACTATAAGGACATGGAATTTGGATGTGCTTAAAGACTATGAAAGGCACAATAAACATCCAAACTCAACTTTAGTACATAGTTACTCTTTTTTAAATCAACTAGTTTATAGACTTTCTTTATTACAGGATGAGAAAAGTAAACGAGGATTTATAACTAATTTTTTTAAAACACATCATTTTCAGACATGTGATTTTTCAAAGTATAAATTACGGCCATATGATCTACATCAATTTCTTTTCTTGGTGAAGAGTGCACCTGAAAGCTTACTTTATATTTCTCATATAATAAATAATATTCCAGAAATTAAGGATGATATAAAAACTAAAAGTTTTTTAGAGGCACGATATGAGGAAGCACTAAAGAATGAATTGCATGATGTTCAAATGTATTTTTATTATGCAATAAAGGTATTAGGATTTGAAGATATTATAAAATCAATGAATCATTTGGTTATAAAATCACAAAACCAAGTACTTATTGCATATTATTTAAAAGATAGTTATTTTTCTTTAGACCAAGTAAACTCCCTTAAATTGCTTACTGGAGAAGAGTATTGGTTTCAGAACTATCATTTAATATTATACTCTATTTCCTTAAAAATGGATTTGGATAATAATATAAAAAAATATTTAATACCAGAAAGACTATCATTGAAGCCAAACGTTATAAAGGAGAAGCGGTATCTGGATTTTTATCAAAAGAATATTAATAAAAATCATGCTTTTATTAATGAGATACCAAATGTGACTAAGAGTATTACTAATTATCTTAATCTGAGATATAAAGAGACTGCTGGCAATTGGTGAGTAGTATTTGATGCTTTTTATTAGGTGGCAGTATTATAATGGGATAATAAGGCGATAGGAAATTGTGGTAGCACTTATTGGAGGCAAGAAACATGAGAAATATACGTATGAGCACTGAGCGTTTTGTGGAACAGGTGAAAGAGGGATATGATGCAAATCTGCGATATTGTTTCATCCTAGGCTCAGGTGCATCGTATACTTCCGGAATACCTACAGGTCTAAAACTTATGCCGGAATGGCATAAGTTTTTGCTAGACAGAGGTATGGAATATATAAAAGAATGCGCTGAGGATTGTGGTATCAATGATGATACAATTGAACGCATATTTAAGCCTGATTATCAGTTCCAAAGCGATGACTATTTCCCGCTTTTCGATCTCCGGTTTGCCGGAATGCCTGTTGTGGCGTATAAGTATTTGCAGAATCTAATGGAAAACGCAGAGCCCAGTATTGGTTATTACATGCTTGCTGTGCTTATGGATAATACAGAGAATAAGCTGGTCATTACGACCAACTTTGATTCCTTAGTAGAAGATGTTCTGTACATGTATCACGCCAAACACCCGCTTGTTGCAGGGCATGAGAGTCTGGCTGCATTCATTGGTACCGTGGAGAATATGGGCCGTCCTGTTGTAGCTAAAGTACATCGTGATTTGAACCTTCATCCCTTGAACCGGGAAAAGGAGTTACGAAAACTTGCCGAAGCTTGGGCGGAGAACTTACATGCCGCCTTTTCCAAATACATTCCCGTCGTAATTGGTTATGCAGGTGGGGATCAGACCCTTATGAACCTGCTTGAAAAAACGGACTTGGATAGTATATATTGGTGCTCTCTCAATGACAGTGAATCAAAGCGCATAGAAAATCTTCTCCAAGGTTGTCCTAGAGGATACCTTGTAAAAATAAAAGGATTTGATGACGTGATGTTCAGGCTGGTTAGCAAGATGATGGAGGGAAAAAGCTTTGACAAACCTGGCGATAGGATGAAGAATCTGTTCCAGTCCAGAATTGAGAATTACAATAAACAATATCTAGCTATTGAACACAAGTTTACAGAGGAAGAAGTTGCCCGGACCGGTGAAAAAATTCCTTCATCTATAATATTAAAAGATCATGACACCTTTTCTGACATCTCTCATAACGTATCTTCTGTCTCCTACAGAAAATCTCCAAGCGCAGAAAGCGAATTGGATTTATTGGATAAGATGGCTAGCGAAGATGATTCCCCTGCTTTGAATGTTGCGGCCCTGCGCAGGGCTGCCATGAAATATTATTTTAATGGAGATCTTGAACAAGCTCTAAAGTTTTATGATAAGGCTATTACAATTCAGCCAGAAGCAGATCTTTATCACTCAAAAGGTATTATTAAGCACAAACTTGGTCGCTATAAGGAGGCTCTGATGGAGGAATCCGAGGCGGTCCGTCTGGAGCCTGATAATGCACTGTATCATTATTCACGTGGCGAGACTCTTAAGGAACTCGGCCGCAATGAGGAAGCCCTGGAGGAGGAATCCGAGGCGGTCCGTCTGGAGCCTGATAATGCACTGTATCATTATTTCCGCGGCGAGACCCTTCATAAACTTGACCGCAATGAGGAAGCTTTGGAGGAGGTATCCGAGGCGGTCCGTCTGAAGCCTGACAAAGCATTGTATCATTATTTCCGCGGCGAGATCCTTTATGAACTTGGCCGCAATGAGGAGGCCCTGGAGGAGAAAACCAAGGCGGTCCGTCTAGAGCCTGATAAAGCATTGTATCATTATTTCCGTGGCGAGACCCTTCAGAAACTTGACCGCAATGAGGAGGCCTTGGTGGAGAAAACTGAAGCGGTCCGTTTGGAGCCTGACGAAGCACTGTATCATTATTCCCGCGGCGAGACCCTTCAGAAACTTGACCGCATTGAGGAAGCCCTGGAGGAGAAAACCGAAGCGGTCCGTTTGGAGCCTGATAAAGCATTGTATCATTATTCCCGCGGCGAGATCCTTCAGAAACTTGGCCGCAATGAGGAGGCCTTGGTGGAGAAAACTGAAGCGGTCCGTTTGGAGCCTGACGAAGCACTGTATCATGATTCCCGCGGCGAGACCCTTCAGAAACTTGGCCGCAATGAGGAGGCCCTGGAGGAGGAATCCGAGGCGGTCCGTCTGAAGCCTGATAAAGCATTGTATCATTATTCCCGCGGCGAGATCCTTCAGAAA
>ODAI010403051.1_pt1 | contig 36404 bp, 53 predicted proteins | sample 1539321 | NCBI WGS metagenome assembly ODAI01 (sample SAMN02144231, study PRJEB22623) | gut metagenome | biome: sheep rumen | host: Ovis aries | place: New Zealand
CAATCTCTATCAGCGCGACAACTGCGGCCAGCGCCACGGCCACACGCACCTGCGCGTTGAGCCCGCGTTCATGGGGGCTTGGGTACGGCATCGTGGCACCTCCCCTACGCTGGCATCATGACGCGGACGGCCTTGATGCTGCCTTGGCAGTTGAGAGCACCACCGCTGTTTTGATACACCGTCAAGTAGCGTGTCAGGCCACCGGTCCAGCCGACGCTGACCACATCGATGACGGTCATTGCGGTCGCACCTCCCGACACTGGTGCCTGAGTGATGATTGGCGATGACGCGCCTGTGCCGAGAGAAGCGTTCGCCGCCGTGGTGATGCCCATGACGCGGCGTCCCGTGGCGTTCGAGTTGAATACCACATGGGCGATGAGCAGCCAGCATCCCGGTTCGTTGATCTGTAGCGTGACGATGGAGCGGTCTGTTGCGTTCGGAACACTGATGCTCGATGATGTCTCTTGGCTGAGGATTCGCGGCTCCCAGTCGCGGACGTGCGTTCCGTTGGAGTCATCCCAGACGAGCCAGTCACCGTTCGCGGTTACGCCGCGCCTGCTGCCGGTGGCAAGCAGCCCCGCCGTGTTGCGCGTCTCCGACACGTCGGTGATGGTCACCTTGTCCGTGGCGATGACCTCGCCGAACATCACGGAGCCGTCCCAGTTGGCTACGCCAGCATTCGAGCGGTTTGCATCGTCCGTGCCGTTGCCGAAAATGACGGCATGGTCCCAGATTTCGACGTCCTCGTCCATGTTCTTGCAGTTGTAGCGACCGAGCGCCATGACGTCCGGAAGAGCTTCCTCATCGATGCTCGCGCCGTGGCCTATGGCGATGGCGTCCTCTCCCCTCGTGTACGCATCGCGGCCAAAGGCGTAGGAGTGACGCCCCTCGGACGCCGCGCCGTGCCCCATCGCGAACGTCTTGTAGGTGCCGTCCGTGCTGATGACGTGGAAGAACTCGACCAGCGCACCGCTTTCTGGCGCCGTCGCGAACGTGTAGGCGTACTCGCCCTCGTCCGGTTCGGAGTAGGTGTAGTCGGTGGTCTCGATGCCGTCAATCTCGACTCGGACCAGACTCGCGATTGGAATGGACGTCGTGAACGTCACCCGCTCGCCATCACCGCGAAAGTCGACGGAGTCAAGCACGCGCCCGTCCTCGTCGCGCAGGTCGCGCACGTCAAAGTAGGTGCTGCCGTCCTTGTCCACCATGCTCATGCTGTGATAGTCCATGACCATGTGCGACTTGTCGGCGTAGCCGATCTGCGCGCCGCTCCTGCCAAAGCTGGCGAAGATGTTGGACGCCGTGTTGCCCAATCCGTCGTAGAACGCAACCACACCGCTCGTGAACTGCGCAAGCCACGTCTCGGCGGTGCGCAACAGCATGCCAGCAGAGTTGATGAGGATGTTCTTGCCCTGCGGCTGCCGCGCGAAGTCCTCCTGCGTGACCTCCGTAACGTGGATGCCATTCGAGTCAGGCCAGAAGTGCTGGTTGACGGCATCAGCGACGGCCTGCGCGGCCTCCGCGATGGCGTTCGCCGCACGCGCGACGTTCATGGTGCGGTCCCCCGCACCGGCGACGGCTGTGACGATTGGCTCCTTGAGGTCGCCGCCGCCCACCAGCGTGACGACAACCTCGTCGCCCTGCTGCACGTTCGGCCCCGTGGGGACCTCGATGCCGGTGCCGCCATATTCCTCGATGACGTTGCCGTCGTCGTCCACGATGTCGTCGGGAAGCGTCACGTCGCCGCCGAGGTCGACCTCGACGGTGCCATCCGTGGAGTCGGTGACCGCCGTGCCGATGTAGGTGCGCGTCGTGGCATCAGTCGCGACGTCGTCAAGCTCCGCCCTACGGCTGCCAAAGAGCGCGTTCGCTATCCGCTCGAAGCTAGGCACTACGTATCTCCCTTCGTTCCTGCGCTCGTCTCCTTGAGCGTGAGGCGCATGGTCATGTGCTCAAGCTCGAGGTCCAGCGACTTGACTAGGCACTTGCGGTTGCCGCGATACTCGCCGTCGTGCACCGCAAGGGTCACGACGTCACCCGCCCAGATTGGCAGGTAGGTCGTCTCTAGCTCCCACTCCACGAGCTCGCGGCTGTCGGCCTTGAGGTCGCTCGCCGCGACCTCGTTCGCGCGTGCCGCCGTCGCGGGACTTAGGTTGCTGATTGACCGGAAGTTTACGACGGTGTATCCGCGCTGCGTGTATGCCTGGTGCGAGTTGGACGACACCCGCGCCGTGCCGGTGATCTCCGTCTGCGTGCTCTTGCCGTTCTTCGTCGTGGTGTGCTTGAAGCTCACTGCTGATACCGCCGGTAGCTGCAACCAGTCGGTCGAGCGCCGCACGCCGTCGAGCGCCACGCCGCGCGGGCTCGCGAGGTCGATGCGGTAGCTCGCCGTCTTGCTCGCGGGCGTGACGTACGGCTCGATGGTCACGTACCCGTGGCCGTCGACGTTCAGGCGGTCCTTGGCTGCGTTCGCCAGCGTGAAGAGCGCGGAGAGTCGCGTCGTGCCGCTCTCGATGACCTTGGCGCTCTTGTAGGTGCTGTCCTTGACCGAGCCGATTTTGCGGTATGGGCACTTCGCAGACTTGAGGGAATCCTCCATCGCCTTGAGCGCACGGGCGTTCTTAGCGATGGTCCATGGCCGCACGTGCTTGTCGAGGCTCAACCCGTAGAGCTTGCTGTGCAGCTCCAGCTCGGTCACCCAGACGCCGTTCTCGTACGTCGCGGGGTCGTCGGTCACGATGTAGGTGCCCAGCTCGCGCTTGTAGCCCCATTCGGGGACCTCGTGAATCACGCGAACCATCGACCCGCGCCGCCAGTTGCCCCCCACGATGCGCAGGGTACCGCTGGTGCGCGTGTCGCTGTAGTAGGCTGCGGATAGCGTCGACCCCGAGAGGTCGACGCACTCTAGGTTGCCGTAGCTCTGGTTGAGGTTGGTCGGCGAAACCATCTGGAACGTGAGCTTGTCGCGCCGTGTGAGGTCGCTCCAGTCGATTGCCATCAGGTCGCCTCCCTCAGCATGTCGACGCTCACCTCCCAGATGCCGCGCACGCAGTCGAGCGACGCCTCGGTGACGGCGACGTCGAACATCAGGCCGTGTGGGCTGCGGTAGGTCACGTGACCGGCGTCAAGCATCGCTTCGAGCTTCTCGCGCGTGCCCTCGACGTCGAGCGCGTCGCCGATGGAGCCGACGGCGCGGACGCGTCCCTCCTTGCCGGTGCCGTAGTGCACCGTCTTCCACTCTCTCTGGTTGAGCGAGTAGTCCTGGTATGCGTTCTGCACCGTGTAGTTCGTCTCCAGCGGGTCGCCCTCGCGCAGCTCCAGAAGGAAGCTGCCGCCCTTCCAGTTCCACGCGTGGCACGGGGCTGAGTTGGGAAGCTCGCCCGCCGCATAGGTGCGGTGCCAGATTCCCCATGAGGTGCCGTCGGTGCTCTCGACGTAGGACCACACGCCGAACGACGCGCCGAACGGATAGAGCATGGTTGCCTGCCCGCCGACGACTTCCATCTCGTGCATCTGGCCGTCGATTTCGGCCCATGCGCGTATGACGTTGCCGTTCTCGGCACCGACGGTGAGGGTCCTGCCCTCGCTCACGGTGACGGTGGGTGTGACCGTGAGCCCGCTCGCGGAGTCGTAGGTCACGGGGTCGAGGTCGTGCGACGACTCGGTCACGTACGCCGAGAGGTCGTTGCCCACGTCCATGACAGCGGTGAGTTCCTCGCCCTCCGCTATCCATCGCGTGAGCTTGTCTGTCGGCACGTGGAGCGTGCCGTCTTGGTCCATGTGCGCGAACGACATGGCATCGAACAGCAGCTCCTCGCCGGTCGCCGTCACGTGCACGCTCTTGAGCGTGATGTCGGTCGTGCCCCACTCGTAGGTGCTCGTGTAGTCGACGTATAGGCCATCTGGCCCGAACGCTGGCACGCCCATCGCGCTCACGGTGGTGTCGGACCACGCCGTCAGAAGCGCGTCCTGCTCGATGCCGACGCTCACGGTGCCGTCAGCGTTCGGCGCGCACGCGCGGACCTGCAGCTCGTAGCGCGTGGCGCGGTCGGTGCTGGCAACGCCCGCCGGTAGGCCGTCTGCCATCCATGCGGTCTGGCCCTCGACCTCGGCGGCGACCGTCGCCCACTCGCTCCAGTCGCCCCATGCGCCCCATGTGCCGCTTGCGCCGCCCATGACCTGCACGCGGTGCCGCTCCTCGTAGTGGCCCGCCGCGTCGGTGGCCCATGAGGTCGTGGTGTCCCACGACGGATAGAGCGTCTCGGCTTCGAGCTGGTCGCCGTGCCGGTCCTCGGCACCCGATTCCGTGCACCATCCGATGTTGATCGGGACTGGTAGGTCTGCGTCGCGCTCGCTCGACTGGTACAGGATGAAGCGCTGCTTTGCCTCGTTGGTCGCGGTCACGATGTCGATGTTGGTCTTTTCGGTCGTGAGCGCGTTGTACACGTCCATGTTGAGCGTGAGCCCGCTGCCGGTGACCCAGCTGCCCAGCGTGATTACCGCGCAGGTCTGGCCGTTGAGCGTCGTCGTGCCATACTGCGTGATGCGCCCCCGCTGCGCCCTGCCGTCGTTGTCGGTCCACTGCTGCACGTTGGTGCCGGACTTGGTGGAGCCGCCCGCGACGTCAAGGTACATGCCGCTCGAGATGTTGAGCAGGGACCAATGCAGGTCGTCCTCTTCTTCGACCACGTAGAACTTCTGCGAGTTGGAGTCGTCCGCGCTCATGAGCTGCACGTTCGCGCCGCGCGTGTCACTCGACGTGTCCATGGCCATCGACGACTTGAGCAGGCTGCGCAGCTCGTAGATGCTGCCGGTGCTGAAGACGGGCATGGGGACGAACATCCACCGCTGCGCGTCGCTGCCGTTGGCCGAGTGGATGCGCACGTTGTTGCGCACGGCCATGTTGCCACCGGCGATGTCGAGTGCGAAGTTGGTGCCGTTGACGGTGACGACGTAGGTGTCGTAGGTCTCGCCCTGGTACGTCGCGGTGTTGCCGTCGGGAATCACGCTCCACGACTGCGCACGCGAGTTGTTGGAGTTCCACTGCTGAACGTTCTGGTCGTTCTTGAGCGTGCCGCCCTGCACGTCGAGCGACTTGCCCGAGTAGCGCGAGAGTATGCGGTAGGTGCCGTTGGGCCTGACGTCGACCTTGTAGTATTGCGCGTCAGTGTAGTTGGGCGTGTAGATCTGGACGTTCGCGCCGTTCTTGGCCGAGCCGCCCGCGACGTCGACGCAGAAGGGCGCCGTGGCGCTGCCCTTCGCGCTCACGATGCGGTAGGTGCCCGCCATGAGACTAGCCACGGTTCATCGCCCCCTTGCGCATGAGCGTCGAGAACAGCCCTATCATCGCGGCTTGAATCTCGGCGTCGCTGTTGACCAGCGCGTCGTTGATGTACATGGTGTAGGACGGCCCGCCCGCCATGAGGCCCTGCTTCGCCATCGACTCCGCGATGATGCTCGCGAAGTCGTCCGCAAACGGGCGCTGGAGCGGCACGATGGCTTCCGCGCCCTGCTCGCCGATGCGGTTGAACGCGTCGTACATGATGCCGTCGCCGCGATTGTTGGCCATGAGGATGTCGCCCGTCGCGTGGCTGATGATGGCACCGTGGGCCTTTGGGCCGTTGTGGGTCTCGGTCGACTTGATGGTCTTCTGGTAGGTGGTGAACGTCACGGAGTAGTTCTTGCCGTTGGCGTTTGCGAGGGTGCCGAGGAGGTTGTCGACGCTGTTCTTGCCATACACGATGGCGCTGACGTTCGCAGTGGTGCTCTTGGGGACGTTGCGCACGCTCTTGTTGAGGTCGTCAACCTGCCCCTTGCCCCTCACGTCGGCCTTGACGTTCGCGTTCGCGCCCTTGACGTTCGATGTCTTCTTGTTGAGGTCGTCAATCTCTGCGGCGGCCTCGGGTGCGTTGGTGTCGACCTCCGCGAACTTGGGCACGAACTCGGTGCCGTTCCACTCCATGATGGTGCCCTCGGCGTCAACCACGTTGCCCACGCCGTCGACGTGCAGCTCGCCGTACTTGTCGGCGAACTCCTCCGCGTTGTAGTCGTGGATGAGACCGATGAGCGTCTCCATGTTGCCGCCCGCCATCTGCGCCATCATGGCGAACTCGTCGCCGCTCACGCGCGCGAAGTCATCCACCGATACGCCAGCGTCCTCTAGGCCCTGCGCGAGGTCCTTCGAGCTGATGCCCAGTTCCTCGCACGCCTGTTTCATCTTGTCGGTCGTCTCGATGATGCCCTCGCGCTGGCCCCAGTGCTCGTTCTCCTGTTCGGTGAGGTCGCCCAGCATGTTCGCGTAGGTCTGCTCCTCGTCCTTGAGTCCGGCTACGGACTGCTGTGCGATGTCGAGTGCTTCCTTGTACTTGTGGCCGTTCTCGCTCTGGGTGTTGAAGAACTCCTCGGCCTTCTGGTGCGCCTCGTCGTAGGTGTATCCCTGCTTTTGCAGCTCCTTGGTGTAGTTGGGCACCCACGCGTCGTAGTGCTGCTGGTAGGTCTCTTGCGCCTTGGAAAGCTCCTTCTCTGCTTTCATGCGCTCCTTGATGGTGTCGGTGAGCATGCTCTGCATGGCGCTCGCCTCGGCTTCGCGCTTCTTCGCTTCAATGACGTCGTCGATGCTCTGCTTGAGGTCGATATAGTTGCCGCTCTCGTCCTGCACCTTGCCTGCCAGCACATCGGACGCATCGTAGGTCTTGCCGGTCTGCTCCTCGATGCCCTTGAGCGCCCATTCGAGCAGTGCCATGTCCTCCGCCGACGCCGAACCGGCGCCCGCAAGGCGGTCGACGACGTCCTTGTACTCGTTGAGCATGCCGATGGACTGCTCCGCCTCGCTGCGCGTCTGCGCGTTGCGCTCGTTGTGCTCCTGCATGGACTCAAGCAGGCCGTCCACGTCGGCTCGCGCGTCACGTGCCGAGTCGCCGAAGTCCTTTGCGCCGCTGGCTCCGATGGTGAGCGCACGCCCAAGGCCCTCGGTGTTGCTCTTCATTCCGGAAAGCGTGTCGGAGAGCTGCCGTGCGTGCCGGTTGCTCTCGCGCCAGTTTTCGGTGCACTTGGCCACGAGGGCGATGAACGCTGCGAGCGCCAGCCCGCCGAGCGCCACCTTGAGACCCGCGAGCGCCGTGCCAGCGCCCTCGAACGTGGTCGTGAGCGCCTGCGAGACGCCGTTTCCGCGCTTGATCTGGCCGATGAACGCAGATAGGCCCTCGGCGCCCTTGCCGAGGCCCATCATCAGGCCGCCCGCACCGCTGGTGAGCTTGCCGAACACGGTGAGCAGGGGACCGGCTGCGGCTGCCATCGCCGCCCACTTGATGATGTTTCGCTGCTCGTCCTTGTCGAGGTTGGCGAACGCCTTTGCCATGTCGCCGACCTTGCTGATTACCGGCTCGACTGCATCCACGACGTCGAGCATAGCGTCGGCGAGCGGCCCGCCGATCTCGATTGCGATTGCCTGCAGCTTGTTCGCGAGGACTTGGAACTTGCTAGCTATGGACTCGTTGCGGTTGGCGACCTCGGCGTCGAGCGCGGTGTTCTCCTTCCACGCGTCGTTCGCACTTTTGACGGCATCCGTCATGAGGTCGGTGTTGCCCGCAAGGCGCTTCATGACGTCGGTCTGCCGGATGGAGCCGATTCCCAGATTCTCGAGCATGATGGCCATGGAGCTGCCCTCTTGCGTAGCAGCGTCCAGTCCCGAGAGCACGCGCGCGAGGGCGTCCACGGGGTCGTTGCCCCATGCCTCCGTGAACTCCTTTGCGCTCATACCAGCGGTCTCTGCCCACAGCTCAAGCGCGTCACTGCCCGACGCGACGTCCTTGTCGATGTTGCTCATGATGGTGGAGATGGCGCTGCCGCCCGCCTCGGCGGTGACGCCCATCGACGTGAGCGCACCCGCGAGGCCGAGAACGTCCGCCTCGCTCATGCCGAGCTGCTTGCCCGCTGCCGCGATGCGCATGCCCATGTCGGACACGGCGCTCTCGGTGGTGGCGAAGTTGTTGCCCAGCTCGACGATGGTCGAACCGTAGCGGCCAACGTCCTCGTGACCCATCTGCATGATGTTGGCGAACTGCGCCATGTTGGTCGCGGCGTCCTCCCAACCCATGTCGGTCGCAACGTCCAAGCCGCTCGCGACGCGCGCGAACTCCTCGAGCTCGTTCACCCCGAAACCGAGCTGCGCTCCGAGCGCCTCGATGTTGAGGATGGTCGCCGCGTCCACCGGCTGCTGCTTGCTCGCTTCTATCGCCGAGTCTTTCAGCTCTTGGTACTTCTCTTCGGTTGCATCGAGGGTCTTGCGCACTCCGGTGAGCGCCGTGTCGACCTCTACGGCGCTGCGCACGCTCACGGTGCCGAGCGCAACAAGCGGGCCGGTCACGGTGCGCGTGAGTGTCGCGCCCGCCGACTGCATGACGCCGCCGACGGCCTGCATCCCCGTGCCAACCTCTTGCATCTTCTGCCCGAGCCGCCCGAGCTTGGTGGCGTTGCGGTCGTAGGCCGCTTCCGCAGAGTGTAGCTCCTGCGTGTAGGCGTCCAGCCGCGCTTGCGCACGCTCGATTTCCTCGGTGAGTCGGTCGTACTGCTCGGCATTCTCCTCGGTGCGGTCGCCGAGGGACTCTTGTGCGCTCTTGAGCGTGTTGACGCGCTCCTGCCACTCCTTGCAGCGGTCGCCCGCTAGCTTCACGCGCTGCGCGAGTAGCTGCACGTTGCCGGATGCACCCTTCATGGAGAGGATGCGCTGCACCTCGTTCGCGTGGCGCGTGGTGACGCGCATGTCGCCGTTTATGGTCGACAGTGCCTTAGATAGCTCCGTGGCGTCGCCTCGGAACTTGATGGTCAAGCCTTTGAACTCGCCTGCCATTGGCGGCACCTCCAGTCTTCAATGCTAGAAACGGTCCATATCCGCCTGCGTCGCCTTGCGCACGCCGGGACGGACCATACTCGCGCCCGTCTCGGGGTCGCGGTTGCGCCAGCCGCTCGCCACCGCGAGGTAGCGGCGCGTCTCGTCGGGGCTCATGTCGCGGGCGTCCTTGAGCGTCATGCCCTGCTGCACGAGCGACCAGATGGCGCTCTCCTCGGGGAAGTCGCTGGCCGCCTGCGGGACAGGATTCCCGCCCGCGTCGTCGTCCTTAAGCGACTTCGCCGCCCTGCTCCTGCGATTCCCGAAAGAACGCCTCGGTAACGAGGTCGACCACCTCCACGCACGCGACGGACTGCTCCTCGACGGTCCAGATCTCGTCGCGCACCGACTTGAGCCACGCGCGGTATCCGGTCGTAACCGAACCCGCTGCCGCCGCGAGCGCCCACACGATGCCCCAGAGCGTCGGCGGTACCAGCTTCACGGATACGGTGCCGTCTTCGCGCACGTCGCCGAAGCAGTCTGAGACGAGCTGCATGGTGTCGTGGGACAGGTTGCCGTTGTACTCGCCGCGCTCCATGCCGAAGAACTCCTCGGAGTAGAGCTGGCTGGCATAGTTTGACGCGCGAAGCTCGAGGTCGTGGCCGCCGAGCTTGATGGTGGTGGTGTTCATGCTCCCCCTTCGTTACCTAAAAAAGAGACCGGCGGGCCACTGCCCGCCGGTCTCGGTGTCGTTGCCTGGTGGTGTCGTCCTATGCGGACGCGGTGCCGTGCGGCACCATGGCGAAGAACGCCTCGTAGGCGTCATGGGTCGTCTCGGTGTCGCTCATGGTCGAGGTTGCGTAGCGCGTAGTCGTTTTCTCGGAGCCGGTGCCCTCGGTGAAGGTCTTGGCGATTGCCGTGAGCTGGATGGTCTCATGGTCGGCGTTGATGGAGCTGCCCTCGGTGGTGGTGTGCGCACCGGTGGGTGCGGTCGCCTTGACCTTGCATACCCAGCGCTTCTTGTCGTACTTGTCGCCCTTGAACTTGAAGTGCATGGCGAAGTACTTGGACTTCTCGCCGCCGCCCGCGAGGATGGCGCCGTTGGAGTCGCGCGTCTGACCCAGAACGTCGACTAGGAAGTCGTCGGGGAAGTAGAGCGCCTCAAGCGAGCCGGTGAAGCCGTCGTCGGTCTCGATGGCGGCTGCGGTGGTGTCGTTGGCGTAGAACTTGAGCAACTGCGACTGGAAGTCGAGCGTGAGGTTAACGGGCCAGTCGATGACCTTCTCGGGGCCGTAGGTGCCGTCGTCGTTCTCGACACGGTAGCCGACATCCTCGAGGCCATACTGAATGCCGTTGATGACATCTGCCATGGTTGGTACCTTCTTTCTGTTCTTGTGCGCCCGATCGGGCTAGATTCCAATGCAGTCGAGGTCGCCCCAGACGGTCTCGACTATGCCGTCGCCCAATGGGACGTTGTAGCGGTCGTAGGTGAATCCTGCGGCGGACAGCGCAGCTTCGACGCGCTCCTCGAGGTCGATGTTCGACCCCTTCGCGTAGAGCTCCACGTCGTAGGGCGTGATGCGGCACGCGATGCCGCCGTCCGCCATCGCGTTGCGGGTCTTCTGGGGGACCAGCAGCACGTGCGGTAGCGCGGGGATGTCGTCGGGGTCGAGCGGGTCCCATGAGATGCGGGCGAACGGAAGGTCGCACGCCCTCATGGCGTCGCAGAGGTCGTCATAGGTCCTCATTGGTCCACCGTCGCATTCCTGATGATCTCGGCGCCCTCGACGTAGGCGGGCACGATGTGCGGGAACGCACGCGTGCGCTTGTTCGTCGGTCGCCCGTGCACGAAGAGCTCGTGGCCCTTCTCGAGCAGGTGCGTGAGGTTGCCGCGCCGTCGGACGTTGCCGACGGTGTACTCGATGGTCCCGTCGGCGCTGTAGGTGCGCTTGGAGTGGAAGCTGGAGGCGTAGTCACCCGTCTCTCTCGGTGTGAGGGGGCCGTGACGAAGCTCTGAGGCGCTCTTCTTCGCAGCCTTCTCGACAAGCTTCTCCATGTTCTCGGTCTGTTTCGCGACATGCTTCATGCAGATGGACGTAAGGGCCTCGCCGAAGCCGTCCACGCCGCACACGACGTCATTTGCCACGGTCCATCGCCCCCTCCTCGCACGAGAGCGTCACCCACTCGCCGTCGCCCTTGGTCGATGCGACCTGATAGGTAACATCCTTGTAAGTGACGGAGCGCTCGCCGCACCAGTCGCACGCCCTTAGCGTCAGCTCGACGGTGGGCCAGATGGTCTGGCCGCCCGCTTTGGAGTGCGTCTCGCCGCCCATGCGCGCGGTGCGCACGTAGACGGTAGTGTCGGTGGGCGAAGTCGTAGCCTCGCCGCGCGCGTCGCGCGTGACGGCGGTCGCGTGCAGCACGCACGTGCCGTCGCTCGTGAGCTCGCTCAACCAGAGGGTCATGTTCTTCTGGGCGAGGTCGACGCGCGTGAGGTCGTAGGCGGTGCCGTCGATGGCGCAGACGGTACCGGCGTCCACGTTCGGCGCCCGCCTGGTCACGACCTTGCGCGTGACCCTCACGCCGGTGGCGTCCGCTAGGTCGAGGTCCTCGGTCCTAAGTCGGCTCTGCCGGTAGTCCAGCCGAAATCGCGGCGCAAGGCCCACGGTGCCGGTGAAGTCGACACCGCGAACCCTGCGCCCCTCGGTTTCGTCCATGACGTGCAGGATGCCGTCGGTGGGCGCGAACACCTCGCGCTTTCGCCTAAGCATCGCCCTCATCCCCAGCGGCGACGTTGCGCATGTGCGCCTCGCCAATCTCTGCTGCGTAGTTGCCCCAGAAGTCGTCCAGCGCGTCGCTGAACTCGTAGAGGCACGCATTGAGGAAGAGCGCCCACTCGGGCTCTCCAGCGGCGAACTCGTGGGACTGGTCAAGCCCGCAACGCAGCGCGAGCGCGGGCGATACGGCGGCAACCACGTCCGCGATGCGGTACTCGGTCGTGTCGTCGTCCCACGTCACGTTGAGCTTGCGCCGCACGGCGTCAAGCACGCTCTCGTTGTAAGCCATGGGCGCTCACCTCCTTAGCTACTAGGACTGTTCCTTGGTCTTGACGGTACCGGCCACCTTGACGTTGAGGTACGCCGGGTCGAGGTTGGTGAGGTCGAGGACGGTGGAAGAGGTGTTCCAGCGCGGGAGTCCGTTGGCATAGGTCACGACCTTGAAGACGCGATTATCCTCGAGGAACTGGTATTCGTCGCTGTACTCAACTCCACGGTTGCCGCCGACGAACAGGTCGTACTCGCTCGGGATGAACAGGATGGCCTCGCCGGAATCGAGGAACTCTGAGGTCACGACGTCAGTCGGAATCGGGAACAGGTTGTTCACGTAGGCGCCCTGCGTGTTGAGAAGCGTCGTCGCGGGCATGACCTTGGTCAGGTAGTCGACCGTGTTGCAAACCAGCGTAAGGCCGTCGATGGACGACTTGACGCGCTCGGTACCGGAACCGGAGATCGGGTCGGTCTTTGCCAGCGTGGCCACGATGGCACCGTAGGCGGCGGGCTCGAAGGACGTAACCTCGACGGCGGTCTTGACGGGGTAGCCGGTCGTCTGGTTGATGCTGCCGAGGATGTTGCGGTTCAGGCCGAGCGGCTCGCCGCCGATGCCCTTGCCCTTGAGGATGCCGCTCTCAAGGCCGCATGCCATGGCTTCGCCCAGGCACACGCGCACGTATGCTGCCATCCAGCGGGGACCGAGGTTGAGCATGTCCTGCGAGACGGCGGCGAAGCAGGAGAGCTTGCCCTGCGTAACGGAGACGACATCGAACGCGGAGACAATCTCCTTGGTGATGGTGCTCTCGACGTTGCCCCATGCGGCGGACTGGCGCGTGTGCTTGTTGCGCAGGACGGTCGTCACGTAGCCGACGTTGGTAACGCCGATCTTGGCGAGCAGCGGGTGCGCCTGCGCGATGTCGTTCAGGACCTCGTCAATGAACGTCTCGGGCATCATGCGCGTCTTGACGTCGGTGGCGCCGGTGCCGTCGCCGATGGTTGCGAGCGCCTGCTTGGGGTTGGAGGACTTGAGAGCCTCGATGATGCCCTCGAAGTATTTGGTCTCGCGCTTGGTGAGCTGATGGAAGCCGCGCTGTGCGAGCACCTGCTCGTCGTGCGACTCCATGGCGTCCTCGAACTGCTTCGCGAGGTCCTCGGCGACCTCGTTCTGGAAGTTCACGAGCGCGGACTCAAGCGCGGTCGCGTCCTCGCCCTTGAATGCCTGGACGAGGTTCTTGGCGGCCTCGGAGGCCTTTCCGTTGAGATTGATGGGCATGGTGCCCCTCCTTTTCTGCCCCTCGGGGCCTAGTCTGCGAACAGCAGCGCGGCACGCTGCATGAACGACTTTGGTTGCGGCTCGGGGTCGGGTTCCGGCTTGGGACTCGGCTCCGGTGCCGCCTGCTTTGCGATTTCCCTCGCGACGAGCTCGGCGATGTCCTGCACCTGCTCGTCGGTGAGCGTCGGCGTCATGACCTCGACCACGCACTCCTGCGCGAAGGGACTGCTCAAGCGGCGCATGAGCGAGCGCATCGCGCTCTGCTCCACCTCGTCGCGGTCTTCGTCGTCGTCGAGGTCGTCCACGTCGGTCGCGAGGCCCCACTCGAGCGCTTGCTCGGGAAGGACCCACGTCTCGTCGGCCATGAGCTGGTCGAGCATGTCGCGCGTGAGCGCGTCGGTGGCGTGCTCCATGTACGCGCGCTTCGAAAGCTCCGTGATGGTCTCGAGGTCGTCGGCGGCCTTGCGCAGGTCGCCAGCGTCGCCGGTGGCGCTCATCCACGCCTCGTGAATCATCAGCAGAGAAGCGTTGCGCATGACGCGCACGTCGCCCGCCATGAAGATGACGCTCGCAATCGAGCACGCGAAGCCCTCGCAGACGGTCGTCACGCGGGCCTTGCTTGCCTTGAGGGCGTTGTAGATGGCGATTCCCTCGGCCACCTCGCCGCCCATGCTGTTGATGTGGACGGTGATGTCGCCGCACGTCTCGGGAAGCTCCGCGAGCGCCTGCGCGATGTCGTTGGCGTCGGTGTCGGTGTCGTCCTTGCCGAACCAGAACGAGCCGCGCGTGATGTCGCCCATGATGTGCAGGTCGGCGCTGGTGGCGTCGCTGGTAACCAGCAGTTGCATCGGAATGGCGTTAGGCATCGTTGTTCACCTCCCCCGCCGTCTCGAAGTTCTTTGTCCTCTGGTAGTCGTCCATCCCAGCCGCGCGCACGGGGCGCTGGCGGGTGAACACTCGGATTTCGTTCGGGGTGTCGATGGAGCTGCCAACCAGCTTCTCGACCTTGTCGGCCACGTCGAACAGGTCGACGTGCTTGATATGGCTGGTGTCGATGACGACGCGGCCACCTGCCGCCCACTCCTCCTCGGTGAGCGTCTTTCGGGCAATCTCATCTCCCATAGCGCGGGCGATGGGGTCCACGCAGAAGGTGACGAATGAGGTCCAGACGCTATCGAAGTTGTTGGTGTTGCCGTAGAGCAGAGACACGGGGACGCGGAAGCACGCGGCCACCGCGTCGAACATGTCCTTGCGGATGGCGATGATGTCCTCGCTCTTGCGCTGCGACGCCGCGCCGCTCGCCTCGGTGAGCTTCTCGAGGTCGAACCCGCGATAGACGGGAAGCACGCCGCGCTCGCCTTTGAGGAACGGCTTGAGGCTCTGCTCGATGTAGGCCGCAATCTTGTCCATCGACGCGCCCGAGCCGCTCGCGGGGACGTCTGTGTGCAGCTTGTAGCGCATCGCGCCGGAGTCCTCGAAGGTGGCCTCTGCGACGGTGCCGAGCTTCTGGTACTCGGTGGTAGCGAGGTTGAGCAGGTCGCCCCACCCTGGGCATGGCATCAGCTTGAAGCGGTAGGCCTCGGACGCGCGGTAGCTCTTGCGGGCGACCTCGGTGAACCCCCTGATGCTGATGTTCTCGTAGCGGTCCTCGCGCCCCGGCTGCTCGTTGACGGAGTAGCCGTCGGCGACGTAGAGCTGCGCCTTGCCCTGCCGTGTGACGGGCACAACGAGAGCGCCGTCGCGGTCGGTGAGCGCCGCATGCAGCAGGTTCGCCACGAACTCCGCGCGGCTCTCGTTGGGGTTCGGGCTAACGTTCCAGAGCCACGCCTCGTGGTCGGTGGCCTCGCCGCCGTCTCCGTCGCGGTAGATGCGCACGTCGCTCATCTGTATCGCGGAGATGCAGTAGGACTCCAGAATGGCGCGGGCCACCTCCATCCAGCGGCACCTCTCGGCGCTCTCCCAGATCTTGGAGCCTGCTGGCTCGCCGTCCTCGCCTAGGACGTTGCCCAGAAAGTCGACGAGCGTGTGTCGGACGGACATGGCAACCACCTCCTTGCAAGTGGCCTAGAAGACGAAAGCGGGCATGAATGCGACCTCTACGTCCTCGGGAATGCGGTCGACCACGCACATCGCCGCGACGAACGACATGAACACGTCGGTCTTGCGCGAGTGCGGGGCAATCTTGCCGTACTTGTAGTTCTCGTTGGGAGCCGGTACCAGCTTCGCGTTGTTGCAGCTCCAGCGCATGAGGGCGCAGTCTCCCCACGCGACGGTGCCGTTTGCGAGCGCGGAGTCTATCACCGGCACGATTCTCATCTGGTCGGACGGGCGCACGACGTAGACCTGCTGGTCGTCACCCTTGATGCTCGAGTCGAAGCCCAGAACGTCGCGCAGTGCGGACTTCATGAGCGCCAGTCGGTAGTCGTCGAGCGCGGCGACCTCAATCGTCGCGCCCAGCTCCGACGCCGTCTCAAGCGCCCACTCGCACACGAGCTGCGGCGCGATGTCGACGTCGTCGACGATGGTGAGCCAGCCGTCCTCGGCCCACTGCTCGAGCGGGGCCTTGACCTCGCCCGCGTCGCTGCTGTGGGTGCACCACCACCCGTGGACGAGCGCGTGGTACTCATTGCCAACGCGGAACAGCAGGCACGCGCCCACCATGTCGGTCGTGCGGGCGTAGTCGATGCCCAGAACGCACGAGCGGTCGCGCAGGTCGCCGACGGGCCGAGACGCGCGGAGGATGTTGTCCCACGACGTCACTGCGAGGTCGGTGCGCTGCTGCGGGCAGTTGAAGCGCTTGGTCGGCACCTCGGGGTGCCGCGCGGGGTGGCGTGACCACTCGCGGTAGTCGTCGCGGTACTCCTGCAGTAGCTCCGGACGGCGCGTGACCGAGGGGTTTGCCTTGGGCCACATCGCCTCGTCGTGTATCTCCTTGGGGTCGTCGAGCTTGAACATCATGGGAAGGACGCGGTTGTCCGGCTCCTTGCCGTCGAGGATGTCCTCGGCTAGCTCCTTGTCCTCGTCGAGCGGGCCGTCGCGGACGTCGCCGTCGGTCGTGATCTTGAAGACTCGGGCGTCGGGCTTCTTTCCCAGACCTCCCATGAGGACGCCGACGGTCTTGTTGGACTCGTAGGCATGCTCCTCGTCGAGCACGAGCGCACCAGGGCGCCCGCCGTCCTTGCTGTTGGCGTTTGCCGTGAGGAACTTGAACAGGCTCGAGGTCGACTTGTTCTTGATCTCGGTCTTCGTCCACTTGAAGCCGCGCGAGAACTTGTCGGAGTCGCGCTCGAACAGGTTGTAGAGCTCGTTGAAGCTCGTCTTCGCTTGGTCCTCGGTCGTCGCCACGACGTGCACGTCGTACTCCCTGATGCCGTTGGCGTCGGAGAGCATGCAGAACGCTAGGAACGTGATGAAGCCGTTCTTTCCGTATCCGCGCCCGACGTAGAGGAACAGCGTCTTGAAGCGCGGCACGCCGTCGGCGTTGTAGACGCACAGCATCAGCGTGAGCATGAACAGCTCGTCGGGCGTGAGGTCGAACGGGAAGTGCCGCTGGTAGCTCACGTACCGGTCGAGCCGGTCGCGGTCGAGGTAGAGCGGCTCGCTCGCGAAGATGCGCCGCACCAGCTTGCACAGCTTGTGCTGCTCCGCACACGCGACGATGCCGCCTCCCTCCACCATGTGGAGCCAACCGGCGACCTCGGGGATGGCATCGGGGTCTAGGTGGGTCGCTTTTGTCTGCACACTAGAAGTCGACCTCCTCCGCCTTGCTGCGGGCCGCCTCGTCGCGGGCCGCCTTTTCCCTGCGCGTGAGGGTGGCTCCCAGACCCAGATGCTCGCGCGCGAGCATGTCGATGGCCTTTGCGTTGCCGCCCTCGGCGCTCCTGAACAGCGCCGTCTTGAGACGCGCCTTGCCTATCAGCTCGTACTTGTGCGCCGCGCCCGCGAAGTCGACGCCGAACGCCTCAAGGCAAAGCATGTCGAGGTCGACCATCTGGCAGTCCATGACGGCGCACACCGTCTCGGGGTCGTTGTTGAACGCCGAGAGCAGGCCCGCGACCTGCTTCTTCTGCTCGTCGTCCCACGGCTCCCACGCCGCGAGCGGCATCAGAACGGAAACTCTTCGTCGTCATAGATGGAACCGCTCGACGGGTCCCACGTGTCCCCGCCGCCGCCGGTGCTGTCAGAGCCGTTTGGCTGGTCGGACATAGACGCATGCTTGGTGAGCTCGTCCAAGGTCACGTTCATCTCTCTACCTTCCTTCCGTCCTCTATGGCACCCCAGAGTCCCGAGTACCGGAGGCTCTTGGGGTATGGCCGGTCCTTGTTGATGGTGCTGTACGCCTCGAATATGCGGTCGTGCATCGCTTCGACGTAGTCGTAGAGGTCGGGGTCGCACTCGAAGCGGAACTGCTCGATGTTTCGGCTGCTGCGAAGGTTCGCGCTGCCGTCGATTACGATCTTGCCGCCGCGAGCTGTCAGAATGGTCACAATCTTGCAGTGCGTACCGGCGTAGGCGACGTCCAGACGGCCATCTCTGTCCAAATGCTCGTAGAGGTACGGAACGAGCTTTCCGGGCCGTCTCTCGTGCGCGTAGAAGTAGTCCGACAATGCGATGCGCAAGGTCATGTCCGGTATGTAGTTCATCATCCACTCGAGCGAGTTGATGTTTCGCTCAGAGAGCGTGAGGGTCTGTATCGTTAGGTGCCTGATGTGCAGGTGCCTGTCCCTAACGAGGCTTTCAAGCACGTCGCCGAAGACGAAATCGCCCGAAACCACACAGAACGTCCGAGCGCCGGGGGCAATCTCAACATCACGCGCGAACTTGGCGGCGTTGTCGTGGGTGACCTTCGACTTGAGCGACTCATACACCTTTGGACGCGAATACCGCTCGCTTTCGATGCCGTCGGACTCGCCAGCGAGGCGCACCTCGGAGAGGTCGAAGTTGAGGTTGCCCTGCGCGACGGCCCATGAGTCGTCGAGCGAGAAGTCGAACATCGCCATCGGATGGCCCCCAAAATGTATGGTTGGGTGTCTCAATATCGCGTTTTGGCGCCCGAATGCATCGCAAACGCGCATTTCTGTATAGCCAAATTTACGCCAACGCTTCTACCTGCGCTTTTGTAGCGCCGTTTTTGCCGCCGTGATTCGTAAACTGCATAAGACCGGAATCCGTGGAGGGGGCGCCGTTCAGTGGGGTGCCCGCCCAAACACCGGTTTGGGGGTGGCGGGGTGTGCCCTCTCGCCGCTCGCGCGGCCCCCCGCCCCGCCGGTCTCGGCACGACATGCACGTATGTTGCCGCCCGCGCGGCGTCGCCGCCCCCCATGCCACCTCTCTCGCAGGGGCCCAGAGCATGCGGCACGCCGCCCAATGCCTACCACCTCTCGGGCGTGAGCTCGCTGGCGCCGTCGCGCCGCCTTGCCATTCCCCTGAACCTGCCGTGCCTTGCGTCGTGGCATTCGTGGCACAGCGGCACGAGGTTGCGCGTGGGGTTCCCCGCTTCGTCGGGGACGAACTCTGTGAGCGCCCACCCCGGCTCGTGCTCGACCTCGTGGACGTGGTGCACGCACTCCGCCGGAACGTAGCGCGCGGGCGACTTGGCTAGGCAATCCTGGCACTCGTGGTGCAGCTCCCCCAGCACGTGCGCCCGTAGGTGCTGCCACGGTGCGCAGCAGTAGAACAGGTGCAGGCTGCCGCGCTCCTCCTGCATGCGCGTGAGCTTGCGGTGGAGCTGCCAGTCGTAGCTAGCGCCCATCGCGCCTCATGGCGTCGAGTGCGGCCTTGAGCGCCAACCTCAGCGCCGTGGTGCCCACTCCGTAGATCACTAGCGCCGCGAGGACGTCGACCGTGGTCTGGCTCAGTTCCATCGCGCCCACCTGCCTTGAAACAAGAAAAGGCCCCCGCGCTCTCACGTAGGGGCCTCTCTGCACACTTCTCTTGGTATCGATTTTCCCAGAGGGCTAGCACTTTTGCAACCCTGAATCTTTGGCACCATCAGCTGTCCGCGAGCGCCCTCATGCCGATGCGGTCGATGGTGCGGCACACGTGCACCGCGCGTCTCCTGCACCACGTCGTGAGGTTGGCGTCGTCCGCGCCGTAGCGCCGTGCGATTGACGCCCAGCTCTCGCCCTGCAGGTAGTGGAAGCACAGAAGGTCGGCGTCGTCGCTGCACGTCGCCTTGGCCAGTCCTCCGCGCCCGCTCCTGCCGTAGAGGACGTCGGTCGCGAGGTCCATGCGCCTAAGCAGCATGCCCTCCGCCGTCTCTAGCCTCATTGCCGCGTTGGAGTCAACTATCGAGTCGATGCCCGCGAGCTGGTCCCCGCCACCGCCGCCGACGGTGCCGAACCTCTGGCCGTGTGGCGTCGCGATGGTGTAGGCCGTCTCGATCTGCGAGCGCAGCGCGTCGACGCTCCGCTGCAGCGCCGGTATCGACTCGAAGAAGTCAAGCGCCGACATGTGGCTCTCCGAAGTTTTCAACAAAGAAAGAACCAAAGAAAGACTTGCTTGAGAGTCTCACGTACGGGCGCGCAGGGCGTAGGGCGTGGGACGCCCCACGCGCCCTATTGTTTTGTATTGTTTTGTTTATTGCTTGAAGCACTCTGGAAGCACTGCTAAAGCACTGCTTAAGCACTGCTATCCGTCGTGCTATTTCCGCCCTAGTTTTCAACATTCGCGCCACCCTTCGCCTTGCCACCCTTGCGCCCCGCCGCACGCTTCTTGCCGAAGTACTCGGCGTTGCGGTCCATGCGCCGCGAGCTGATGAACCCGTCGCCGCCCATCTCCAGAAGCGCAAGCTCCTTTAGCTCTGCGAGGAATCGCATGAGCGCGTCGACGTCGCCGAGCATGAGGTTGCGAGCGACTATCCGCGCGACGCGCTCGTTGCCCACCTCTATCCGGTGGCCGTCCGCCGCCGCCAGAAGCTCGCAGAGGCGCCACCAGCGCCCGTAGCCCTCCATGCCGAGGTCCTCGAGAAGCATCTCGATCTTGATGTCCTGGCTTGCGTTGGCGTCGTGCGGGAAGAACGCCATGGGACGCGAGGCGGCGACCTCGATCTCCCTGCGTGTTGCCATGGGTCACCTCCCCGTGCGCGGCTCCGCCCTGCTGCAGAAGCCGTCGCCGCGCCACACCCAATGGTGCCAGACGCGGCAATAGAGCGGCTCGACGTCGCTGCAGTGGTAGCAGTCGCGGCACCGCACGATGCGCTCGTGGACGTGGCCCGCGATGCTGATGGGGACGACGGTAGCGCCGCCGTCGCGCGGGCTCGGCACCTCGTAGCAGTCGACGACATGCTCGACCTCAGTCGCCATGCGGCACCTCCACTCCCAGCTCGCCGAGGGCGCCCTCGTACTGCTCCAGCAGGTCGGAGAGCGCCGCGCTCGCATGCATGGTGCCGAACGAGTATGCGGCGTAGAAGTCGCGGCGCATGTTGAGTGCCAGCTCCTCTAGGCTGCAGATGCGCTCGCACTGCTCGACGCGGCCCTCGTTGCTGTAGAGGTGGAGCTTCATGCGCTCCTCACGCTGCGTCATGCGCCCTACCTCCCCGTGCTGCCGAAGCCGTTCGCGCCGCGCTCGCCGCCGGTGATGGAGTCGACCTCGACCGGATCCGCGTACATCACCGGCACGATTACCAGCTGGCTCACCTTGTCGCCGCGCTCGAATCGGTGCGGGCGGTCGCCGTGGTTGTACAGCTTGACGGTAATCTCGCCGCTGTAGCCCTCGTCAATGACGCCGTCGCTCGTGATGTCGTGCACGACGTTGAGTCCGCTCTTGCTCTTGAGCATGCCCGCCGTGCCGTGCGGAAGCTCGACATAGACGCCGGTCGCAATGACCTCGCTGCCGTGTGCCGCGAGCGTGAACGCCTCGGGCGTGCGGATGTCCAGACCCGCATCGGTCGCGTGCGCCCGCTCGAGCATGAACGCGTCGTGGCGGAGCTTAACCTTGAGTTGCATCGTGTTCCCCCTCCAGCTCGTTTACCTTCCTCCTGAACTGCGCGACGAGACGGCCCTTGTCGGCGTGGCGCATGCTCCCCACGCCCACGCGAAGGTTTCCATTGCACGCGCTGTAGTAGTTGTGGCCGGTCTCCACCAGGAGCCAACCGCGATGGGTGATTCGCCGGTCAATCATGTGAGCTCCTCCCATTCGGGGCAATCGTAGATGTCGTCTCCGCACTCCATGAGGTCGCCCTCGCCGTGTCGGTCGCGCTCGCATACGCAGAGCACGTACCACACGCCATTAAGCTGCACGTCCGTCGCGTGCTTGCAGTTGTGGCACGCACCGCGAGCGGGCGCGTCGTCTGCCAGCTCCGCCCACGTAGGCGGCGCGTAGCGCGGGATGGTATCGGGGTTAATCGCCATCGCCCACCATCCCCTTCTCGTCCACGTCGTTGCTTGGTTCGACCCGATACCCTCGCTCGTGACCCTCGGCCAAGAGTGGGAAGCCCCACTTGTCGATGAGCGGCGTCACGCTCACGCTGTTTCCGTAGACGCGCACGCAGAGGTACTGCACGCCCGTCTCGGTGTCAACGATCACGATTGCGCTACACGCGTCGTCGCTGACGCTGAACCGCTCTTGACCATGCTCTTCCGTTGCGCCGCTGCACCCAGCCGCGAACGCGACAAAGATGAGCGCCACCGTCAAGACGGCGACGCCCAGATAGAATCTGTCGATTGTCCTGCTCACTTGCTTTCCCCCTTACGAACGCGCCGCCGGTACGGGAACCGCTCGCGGTCCCTGCACGCACGCGCGCGCACCGTGTGGTCGCAGTACCCCAGCTCACGCGCTATCTGCTTCGTGGGTACACCCGCCGCCCACAGCCGCTCCATGAGGTCCAGCTCCTCGTTGGTCATGCGTCCACCTCGATTCCTAGCTTGCGTGCATCGGCAACCATGAACAGCCACTCGTCGCACTGCGTCACGTGCTCACCGTCGCAATTCATTTCGGCCATACATCCCTCGCAGGGCGGGTGTTCCACATGGCTTATAAGCCTGTGCACCAGCTCCCGCAGCTTGTCGTTCTCAGACTCTGGCACCCACACGGAGCCGTCACCGTCGAAGATGATGCGGTCGAAGTTGCCACCCATGTAGGGGTAGTGCTTGGTACTCATCCGTCTACCTCCACCCCCAGCTCGCGCATGCGGTCGCGCTCCCGCTCGCTCGCCGCGTACCACGCGATGGGCGTCATGTAGTCCACCAGCTCCCGCAGCTTGGCGTTTTCTACTTCCAGAAGCGTAGGCTCACCAAACGGCTCCACATCATCCGACGCCTCGTATGCATCTTCGTCGTAGCCTGTCTTGGTGCAGTCACAAGCCCACGCCTCGCCTTTGGAGCCGCGCACAATCCAGCGGTCACCGCCCCACTTGGTCAGAACCAGTTCGGTCACCACATCTTCCCATTCGTGGTCACCGTCGTACTCGGAGCGGAGCATGTGCACTGTGTCGGCTATGTCGAGCACACTGCCCTCGCAGTCGGTCGGCTGCACGCGCTCTAGTTGTTCACGCAGCTTGGCATTCTCTTCTTGCATGCGCGTAACGTGGTCGATGATGAACTCCTTTTCGTCCTTGCTTAGAAGCACGCCCTCATTCGTCACGCGATACCCGATGCGCCCGTGCTCGTCTATCTCGAACTTGACTTCTGGCTCGCTCACCCTTCCACCTCGATTCCAAGCTCGCGAAGCTCGGCGCGTATCTTCTTTGGAGCGGCGCACTTGCAATCGGTCAAAATGTCACAGTCGTAAAAGTATGCGCACTGGCTGCAATTGTTCTCTAGGACCACGAGTGCCCTACGACATAGCTCCCGCAGCTTGGCGTTCTGCGCCTCAAGCGCCGATATCCTGTCGTGCTGCTCGGCGATGGTGCGTTTCACGGCATCGTCGAAGTCGAAGTCGCTCATGCGTCCTCCATCCCATCGAGCTGCCCGAACACCTCGTTCGCGCACTTGGCGCACAGCATGTGTTCCTCGGTGCCCTCACGGTGCCGGAAGTCGGGCTTGTACTCCATGCGCTCGGCATTCTCGCCGCGTGACCACCAGTCAACCCGCATTCGCGCGAAGCCGTCATGGTCGAGGTCGATTTCCCGCCCACAGCGGTCGCAGAAGTAGCGCTTCATGCTTCCTCGCTCTCTGCCAGACGGAGCTTGGCGGCGAATTGCTCGATGATCTCCTCGTCGCATAGCTCCGTATCGTCGCGGTTGAACTCGGTCACGAACTCCCGCAGCACGTCCTCGACGGTCGGCTCGCGGTAGTGACGGCACATGTCGGCATAGTGCGGGCCATCTTCGACCATGACCACCGATGGTGGCACGAGAGCCACGACCTCCTTTGGCTTGGTGTTGTCCTCGTAGGCAATCACGTCCCCGATGTGAATCGGCACGCCGTCCGCGTCCAGCGGCAGACGCACCCAGCCATGATGTTCCATCACTTGCGGATGCTCGGTCAGCCATTTCTCTATGCCCAGATAGTCGGCTTCATAGCCGTTGTCCCATGCGTCATCGCAAGCCTTCTCGTGCTCCGCGTCTATGCGGTCGGCGATGGCGGTCAATTCCTCAGCCGTGCCAAGCAAGCATCCACGGTCATCAAATCGAATCGTCGTTCTGTCCATCCACTCCCTCAGCTCGTCAGTGATGCTCATGCGTCCACCTCTCTCGGTTCGCCCCACGCGCAGAAGTCGCTTGGTGCCACACTGAAACCGATTCCCTCGGTCAGCTTGTCGCACCACAGATAACCCTTGTAACGCTTGCGCCCGCTCGTGTCAGGCGTTGCGTGCCTGCAATCCCTGCACCGCACGATGCGCTCGTGCACTCGCCATGATGCGCTGCGGTCGCTAGGCTCCTCAACGATGTATTCAGCCATCGTCCACCACCTTTCGCCCGCAGTTGTGGCAGAAGTTGGGATGCACGCGCTTGCCGATGCCGTACATGTATTCCCACATGTAGCCGCATTCTCCACAACCTCGAAAGAAGCGGTCAATCATCACCTCGTGGCACGTCCCCGTTCGTCCACCGTTCGTGCAATCGTTCGTGCAGATGGACGAACCCAGCGTGGCGGCGATGGCCTGCTCGGGGGTGACTTGACGCAGCGACACATCAAGCGTCGTGTCTGACCTGTTCGCGTAGGCGGTGGTATACGGGCCAATATCAATCGAGTATCCAGTTGCGCTGACTCTGTAATCCACCCCGCGCTCGTCCAGCATGCGGCGCAGCTCGTCGGTTGCGGTCACTCTTTCACCCCCAGCTTCCGCGCCATGCGCTTGTAGGCCAAGAACTGCCGAACATGAACGCTGTTGCCGCGCATGGTCCACTCTAGCGATAGCAGCATGTCGTGCGCCAATGCCCGCAGGTCCTCAATGTCCGCTTCACGATGGGCCACCATGTCGCAGAGATCTCGACGGTGCATCGAGACATTGTCGATGTAGAGCGCGTCAGAGCGCCGCGCTTGTTCCGTTGTCGTCACTCCCCCAACAGCTCCTCCCATGAGCACTTGAGCACGTCGCGCATCCTGCGCAGCGTGCCGATGCTCGGCTCGTTAATCCCCCAGTACCAGTAGTTGACGCACACTCGACCGACGCCCATGCGCCGCGCGAACTCCGATTGCGTGAGCTTGCGCGACGCCATGAGCGACTGGAGCCGAATGTGGAAAGGCTCGGACAGCATTAGAACGGGATGTCGTCGTCGTACACGTCCGCTGTGGCCGCACGTGGGGCCGAATTCGCCGCGCCGTAGCCATATGCGGGTGTCTGTTGCGTTTGCGCCACCTGCGGGCCGTATTTGGGCTTAGAATCGCCCGCGCGACTCATGAACTCTATCTCGTCCACGATGACCTCGAGCTTGGAGCGGCGCTGCCCGTCGCGCTCCCAAGAGCTGTAGCGCAGCTTGCCGTCGACGGCGACCTTCGTCCCCTTGGTGAGGTAGCCCGCGAGCGAGTCGGCGCGCTTCCCGAACAGAGCGCAGTCGACGTAGTTGGGCACGTCTTCCCACTCGCCCGTCTGCGGGTTCTTTCGGCGGTCGTTGACGGCCACGCCGAACCCTAGAACGGCGGTGCCGCCCTGCGTGACGCGCAGCTCGGAATCGCGCGTGAGGTTGCCGGAGATGCTTACCCTGTTGATGCTCATGTTAGAACTCCACTTCGTCCTCGTAGAGGTCCGGCTCGACGGCGGTGATCTGCGTCTGGCCCTCGGCCTGCACGACGACGTCGGTCACGTCCTCGACCTCCGCCACCTGTTGCTGCTGTGCTGCCCTTGCGAGCATGCCCTCGACCTCGGCGTCCACGACTGCGATGCCGCCCTCCTTGAACTTGCCCCAGAGGTAGGGCTTTACGTCGCCCTCGGCGTACCCAGCCGCAACGAGTTGCGCGGTCGCGGCCTTGAGCTTCTCGAGCTCGCCGTCGGTCGGCGCCGTGCGCTGCACGGTCGCCTCGACCGGTCGCGCAGACTCGCGCCTTGGCTCGGTGTAGAGGTAGCGCGGCATGTCCTCGACATCCTGCGTGAAGATGTCGCTCGCCGCCGTGGTGCTCTTCACGGCATCCACGAACGCACGCTTCTTCGCCATCTTCATGACGGTGTTGTACACGTCGGCGATGTCGTGGTTCTCGACGCGCTGCTTGCTGCCGTTCACCCACTTGGAGCGGTAGCGGTACTTGCTCTCCAGCGTGGAGCAGATGCCCACGCCGTAGCCCATGACCTCGCCGGTGTCGCGGCTCGAGAGCGTGCAGGTAACCTCGTACTCGCGGTGGCCGCCCTGGTGGTCCGTACGGTTGATTTCGTACTTGGGCACAAGGTGGAACATGTACGCGATCTTCTCCGCGCCGCTCTGTAGCAGAGACGGCTTGTTGCCCGTGCCGGGGATAACGCCGTAGTGCTCGCCCTCGCGAAGGACCTGCTTCATGAGGTACTGAATCTGGTTGACCTGCTGGCGCACCTCGATTGCGCCCTGCTGGTCGGGGCTTGCCATGATTGCAAGCTCGTTGGTGCTCTCTGCCATTGCTAACCTACCCTTCTCATCTTGCCGTGGACGTCGTTGTTGCGGAACACCGCCTGAATCGTTGCCAGCTCGTTCGGGGTCACGTCCAACACAAGCTCCTTGAGCGGCTCGTTGAAGGTGAACAGGAGCCGCGTCCGATTGCCCATGTGGTTGAGAATCTCGCGGCGCGTGTCGGGCCTGTAGTCGGGCGTCTGACTGACGCTCTCAAGCTCCAGCTCGTACTGCTCGCGGCTCATGGTCGAGCGCGTGTCGATGATGGGCGCGGGCTTGTCTGCCACAAAGAGCGTCGACCCCGCGCCTACGACCTCGACGGCGGGGTCTGCTTCGGTAACCGCCCGCGCCTGTGCCGCCCTCACGGACTCTTCCGTCGCGCGCCGCTCCTCTTCGAGGCGCCTCACGCGCTCGCGCTGCTCGGCGCGGGCCTGCGCGCCGGCTATCGCCTGCCCGAGGTCGAGGGTCGAGAAGTAGTCGTCCTTTGCGGCCTCGAGGTCCTCGGGCCCCACGGCGCCCTCGATGGTCTTCTCGCCCGCCGCGATGGAGTCGACGGCCCCTCGGAGGCCCGCCTTCGCCGCCTCCACGTTCGTGGAGCGGTTGAGCCACCCCTTCTTCGGCTCTGTGCCGAATCGCGCGACGAGGCGGTCGAGCGGCACCAGCGGCACGAGGTAGGGCGCGTACTCGTCGTACGCCTCCTGAAGCGTGGCGCGCCTCTCGGCGCCCCAGCGGGCCTCGTACTCGTCCAGCGCGGCCTTGTAGGCCACATCCAGCTTGGTCAGCGGCTCGAGCACGTCCTTGACGTCGCCCCTGAACCGCTTAAGCGCGTCGTCCATCTCGCGGGTCATGCGCTTGCGCTCCGCGTCCAGCTCCGCGGCGTCCTTGCGGACGGACGCGCGGCTCTCCTTGGCGTCCTTGTACGCGCGCTCGCCCCCGATTGACTCCGGCACCTTGTACTGCGCGGCCAGCTCGGCCACGCGGCCCCGGGCGGTGGCCAGCCACTGCTCGGCCTTGCTGAGTGGGCTCAGCTCGCTCTCGATGACCTCCGCGTCCACGTCGATGGTCTCTGTCATGTCATTCCCCCTCCGTGTGGAGCCGGACCCAGACGCCCGGCTCCCTCTTGTCGGCAATGATGGTCGCCTGTCCGTATTCCGCCACTGCTACTCACCTCAAAATTCGGTTGCTCCCAAAAGCTTGCAGAGCGTCTCCAGCGTCATAAAAACGCCCTGGTCTCCCATGTGCGCCTCGCCCACCTTGGGGCGGTGGAACACCACCGCGCCCATGTCGGTGTCGGCGTTGCCGCACTCGTCGCGCAGCTCGCGGAACCACTGCGCGGGCGTGATTGCGGTGCGGTTCTTGACCTCAAGCACGAACGGGCGCCCGTGCCAGTACAGACCGGCCACGTCGCCACGGTCGTTCGTGCCGCCCTGAACGCGACGCTCGATGGCGTCTGAGCCGAACGCGCGGCACAGGTACTCGACCACCTGCTTCTCGAACCACGGCCCCTTCTTCATGGCCTCACGTCCTTCTCTTCGCACATGCGCAGGTACTCGCGGTGGCGCATCTGCGCGACAATCTCGCCGCGCATGGCCGCCTTGGTGGATGCGTAGCCCAGCGTGACGTGGTGCTCCCGCGCGTAGCCGCGCAGCTCCTTGGCGGTCATGGCGCCCAGCTCGGCCCGCAGCTCGTCGGCGTACCGCTCGAGGTCGGTCATCATGCCCCCACCTTCTCTAGGTCGAACAGGGTCGGCATCGAGAGTCGCTGTTCCTCGGCCTTGAGGTAGGCCACGCCATCGAGGAAGTAACCCGTGTTCAGCTCTACGGCGCGCCCGCGACGGCCCATGCGCAGCGCACGCAGTGGCACGGTGAACAGCCCACCGAAGGGGTCGTACACAAGCTCCCCAGGGTTGCTGTAGCGCTCGATGAGACGGTCCACGATGTCGAACTGCAGCGGGCACACGTGCATCTCGCGGCCCTTCTGGCTCTGCGAGGTGTTGAGCGTGAGCATTCGGTTGACGTCGGTCCACACGTCCGGCGCCCAGCTCCCCGGCGCAAGGCTCATGAACGTCGCTGGCAGATGTCCGCGTCCGTCCAGCTCCTCGCCGATGCGCACGTGCGTCTCGTAGTCGTAGATGTGCTTCATCGTGTCCGCCGTGAACACCTTCGAGAGGTCGCCGACGGGCATGGCCATGAGGTCGTCCACTGTGAGCGGGCGGTCGCCGTCGCTCCGCCAGAACGCATGGGCGTCGACCTGCCAGCGGGCGCGGCTGTAGGCGTCCTTGCTGTGGGTCACCGGAACGTCGGCATAGCCGCGCGTGCGGTCGCTCTGCGGCTTGTGGAACAGAAGGATGTACTCGGGGCAGCCCACGCCCATCTTCGTGCCGTCCTTGCACATATCGGTCCAACCGAGGCGGTACGTCTGGTTGTTCTCGCGCACAACGTCGGTGACGACGGTGATCATGCCGATGTAGTCAAAGCCGTGTTTCATGTAGTGCTCGGCGGTCTCCATGTGGAACGGCTGCACCGTTGGGATGCCCGCGCCGGTGACGTTGCCGAAGTTGATGCGGTCCTTGGTGTGCACGCACATGATGCGCCCCGGCTTGAGCGCTCGGTACAGCTCGGGCGTGAGGTAGTCCATCTGCTTGAAGAACTCGTCGTCGTCCTTGGTGTGGCCGAAGTCGTTGTAGCTCGGGGTGTACTCGTAGTGGTTGCTGAACGGGATGCTGGTCACGACGAGGTCGATGCTCTCGGTGTCGAGAAGCCTAGCCTCCGCGACGGTGTCATTGTTGGCTACCAGCCAATTCTCGCCTGACGCCTCCACGCGCTCGATGCCGATGGAGCGCTTGAGGGCGTCCGCTATCGTGGCGTCCGATAGCCCGTATTCCTTGATGAGGTCCTCCATGTTGCGGGTCATCTCCTCGTAGCGCCGCCACTTGTCCTTGAGTGTCCTGACGACGCTGTCCTCCGTGTCTGCGTAGATGATGTCGATGCGCACGCGCTCCTCCTGCTGGAAGCGCTGCACGCGGTGAACCGCCTGAATGAAGTCGTTGAACTTGAAGCCAACTCCGACGAACACCTCGCGGTGGCAGTGGCGCTGAAAGTTGCAGCCCGAACCGCTCAATATCGGCTTGGTCGCGAGGATGCGGCACCGGCCCTCCGAGAAGTCGACGATTCTGCGCTCGCGCTCGTCGAGGTCCTGCGAACCGTAGACCTCCACCGCCTCCGGAATCGCACGCTTGAGCGCGTGCCGCTCGCTCTCGAGGTCGTGCCAGAGAACGAAATGGTCGGTCGGCGCGGCGTCGACTATCTCCTTGCACTTGGCGACGCGCAGGTCCATCGTGTCGCGCTTCGCCCGCGCGGCGTCGCTCATGCCGAGCGATGCATCCACGAAAAGTCGGCTCTGACCGTCGCGCTCCACGACCACCGAGTCTGAGAGCGGCGTCTCCACGCGGTGCCAGACGACGTCCATATCCGGTAGCACGTATCCGTCGTCGCTGTAACCGAGGTCGCTCGGCTTCTGCACGAACACCGCCCACGACGCTAGCCAGAGCCAAAACTCGCGCTCCTTGTGCGGATAGAGGGTTAGGTTGTTGGCCTTTGTCGAGTCGCGCTTGAAGAAGCGCGTGAGGGCCTGTCCGGTGTCCATGATTGAGAGGTAACCGGCGTAGTGAATCAGCTCCTTGTAGCGATTCGGCGCCGGTGTCGCGGTCGCCACGAAACGGTAGCGCACGCGCTGGAACAGCTGCAGGAACGTCTGGTAGGTCTTGCTGCCGTAGCTTCGCAGCACGCTCGCCTCGTCGAGGCTGCAGGCGTTGAACAGGTTGGGGTCGAGCTTGCCGTCGCGCACGCTCTCGTAGTTGGTGAGGTACAGACCATCCGGCCCCACGTCCTCGGAGCGGCGCACGAACGTCGGCGTCATGTCGAGCATCCGCGCGTCGCGCTTGAACTCTTGGCGCACGCCCAGCGGGCAGACGATGAGCTGTCGCCCGCCGTCGTGCAGCCCGATCAGGCGCATCAGCTCAAGTTGCATGAGGGACTTGCCCAGACCGAACGCCGCGAAGATTGCGCGACGCCCACCCACGCACGCCCAGCGCACGATGTCGCGCTGATGCGGGAACAGAACGGGGCTGATGGCGTTGCCAGGGTCGAAACCCGAATGCTGTGCCATGGGGCGCTTCGTCTCGAGGAACTCGAGGTAGTCGGCGTTGCCCTCGTAGCTAGACGGGCTTGGGCCGTCGCCCAGCGTGCAGCGGTCGAGCTTCCTGCAGTTGGTCCATATCTGGCTTCCCGTGACGTCGCACAGGCTCTTGACGTTGGTGCCGTTGTTGGACATGTCCACGGTCGTGATCTCGTGCGGGCAGCTCATGCGCCCACCTCCATCAGCTCGTTCAGGTGAAGCGCGTTCGCGAGGGTCTTGTTCTCCGCGAGCTCGATGGCTACGAACATGGGGCACGCGATGGCCTCGGGCTGCATGTGGCAGTGGCCGACGATGTAGTCGGAGCCGAACGCGTCGCGCACGCCCTTGAGGCGAATGCTGTTCGACGCCCAGAAGCGGCACAGAAGGAACCGCTGCTCCGGCGAGGTGCGCGTGAGGTACGCGCACCTGCTGCAGGTCTCGGGCATCGCTACCACCTCGCGATGGTGACGCCGCGAGACGCCCACAGAGCGAGCTCGCTCACCTCGTTCTGGCAGTCGACGGCACCGGCGATGCCGAACATCGCGAGCGTGATGAGGATGAAGATGATGCCGAACGCCACCTCTGCGCGTTCGCGGCGCTCTTGGGCGGCGCGTGCCATCCTGCGCTTGTAGCGCAGCATCTGCGATTGGGTCATTTCGACCTCCTGATTTGTGACAACCGCCCCGTGCGTGGCCAACAGGGGGCGGTCTATGACTATGTGTTTCCCTGCCCCCTTATCGGGGCCTATGCCGCCAGCGCGACGTGTCGTCGCGGACGGTGGCGCCTAGCTTGGGAGGGTGGGCGATTGGCCACGCACGGAACGGCTTAGTTGCGGTCGCTGGTGACCGGCGCGTCCTGGAACGTGCGGTAGCGCTCGACGTACTCGGCGAGGAACATGGGCGACGTTCGGCGCCCGTTCCTGCCCACGCGGTAGTAGCGGAGCTGGCCCTCGTTCATGGCTTCCCTGATCTCGCGGTCGGTCACGCCGATGTACTCGGCGGCTTCGCGGATGCCCATGCGGGCCTTGAAGTTGGCGAGGACGTTCGCGTAGTGCGTCATGAGTTCGTCGGTCACTGCGATGGGTTCGGGTACGATTGTGGTTGCCATCGTTTCCCCCATCTTCCGGTGGTAGTGCGCCCCCGCCTGTCCGTTCAGGCGAGGGCGCTTTGCTTGCTAGAGGTTGTGGTGCAGGAAGTTGAAACGCACGGGGCGCTTGCCGGTGTCGGCGGTCGGCTCCTGCTTGCGCTTCTTGGCCTTGCGCGCCTTGAGCCGACGTGCGCGGCGGTTCTCCAGCTCGACGTTCTCGCCGGTGCCGCCGATGTTGTCGTAGCCCTTGCGGTAGCCGCCCTTGACGTGGGACGTGGTGCGGTTTCCAACGGTCGCCATGATGTGCCCTCCTTACGCTTCCTCGCGCTTTGCGCGCTCTTCGCGGCGAATGTCGAGGTAGCGCTTGTAGCCCTCGGTGCCGCCGTCTACCTCCGGTTCCCACGCGTTGATGTAGTCCATGACCTCGTTGAAGTCGACCTTGAGCGTCTCGGTGTAGGACTCGCCCATCTTCGAGTGGTTCTTGGCGTCCGTATAGAGACGCGAGATGAACCCGCCGCGATAGCGAACTTCGGTCGCGACCGATTCGTCGGCGACCTTGCCGCCGTCGAGCTTGATTTTCAGAACGGCGTTAACGCGGTTGACTACCGCCTTGCGGATGCGCCTGCACTGTGCGCGGCTGATGGTGGTTTCCTGCTCCGTGACAATGATGCGGTCCTCAAGCTCCGTGAGCTTGCGCTCGTGATCGCTGATACGGTCGAGCATGATGCCCATCTGCTTCGCTTGCATGCTTACGCTCATCGCCGTGCTCTGCGCGACCTTGAGAAGGTCGGAAGCGTCGGTGAGGGTGATCTCGTTACTCATTGGTTTGTTCCCTAATCATCTGTGCGAGGTTCTGCGCGAACGCCGCGAGGTTGTTGATTGCCTTGACGAACTCCGCTTGCGTGGTTTCGTCCACGCGATAGAACTGGTCGAACGCCCACGCCTTGCCGCCGTACTGACGGAGGTAGTTGTTGGTCGCCGTGGTGAGGGCCGCAATGTCCCACTGCGCACTGTCGTTGCGCTGCTTCTCGCCAATGAGCGCGTTCGCCTGTTCCAGCTTCTTGCGAGCGTCCTCGAGCTGCTTGCGCAGCTTCTGGTTGTCGGCTGTGTGCACCTGCTCGAGGTGTTCAAGCCATTCGAGCCGCTCCTGCGTCTTTTTTGGCACGACCTCGCGCGTGATTACGCGCGGCTCCTGCGCGGCGTTCGCTTTCTCAAAGAGCTGGTCGTTCTGCTTCTCCAGCGCGCGGATTTCCTCTTGCAGGTCTTTCACGTCCTGCTTGTACTGCTCGTTGTCCTCGCGGGCTTCGTCGCGCTGGCGCTTGAGTGTGTCGCTCACCTTCTTGACCATGCTCACGGTCTCGCGGGCGTCGTCGCGCTCCTTAATTGCGTCTAACACCTGCTTGCGCGAAGGTATGCGGCCGTCGGCTTCTGCTTTGTCCAACACCGCCTGTACCACATCGGGGTTGGCGGCTAGCTGTTCGAGCTGGTAGGCGGTTGGCGTTGAGATGCCAGAATCTTTGAGCGCTTGGGCTTTGGTAACTTCTTCTATCGCAGTAGAAGAAGTATCAGTACGCTTGCCCTGCCTAGTCGGCAACTCGCGCAGAATCTCGCCGATGCGCTGGTCTGCGTAGATGCCAACCTTGGCGAAGGTCTGGGCGGTTTCGGTCATTTCGGCCTTGGTCGCGGTCACGTCATCCAGTCTGTTCATGGTCGCGATAGACTTGTGAACAGCCTGAGCCCGCGCTCTCGCGAACGCCGCATAAGTGCGAATCTGGGCTATGTCTGTGCCGCCCAAAACGCTGTCATGCTCTTTTGCCAGCTCGAACGTCTGGTAGTGCTCCGCGCTGAGTGCGCCACCAGTGTTCGGGTTGTTTGGTATGATTCCGTTTGGCATGTTCTGGTGACTCCAATCTCATGCCGTTGCCCTCGCTGCTTGCACCAGCGGGGGCGTCTCTTTGAATGCAAAGTTTTCGTTTTGAATACTTTCGGGATACAGCTATTCCATACCAATGAGATAGTTGGCACTAACTCCGTAGAGGGTCGCCATATCCCTGATGTTGTTAGCATTGGGCGCAGTGTCACCGCGTTCCCAATTAAACAAGGTCGTGATACTTACACCAAGCTCTGCTGCCGCTCGCTCTGCCTTAATCCTCGCGATCTCGCGAGCCTTGCGGTAATTCTGCTGTTTCATCAATCCTCCTTACTAATAGCTCATCGCCGCGTTTAACGCGACATTGTTGACTGATACCCATCCGTTTCCATTCGATACGGGAAGACGGACAAATCGCTTTCGGTTGTCAATGTTCACGGCGCTTTTTGCGCCCTGTGCCTAATAGTATTCGTTTTGAAAACTTTTGCAAATGGTAATTGGTAATAATTTCTCTTAAATAGACTAACGGCAAAGGAGGTTTACGGTGAGTCTCGGAAGACGTATCGCGTCAATGCGCGGGTTTCGCACCATGACACAAGATCAACTCGGTGGTCTCGTTGGCGTGAGCAAACAGACGGTATCTAATTGGGAGCATGACCGACGCGCTCCAGATGCCGATAACCTGCGCCTCATTTGCAAAGCCCTAGACTGCTCTGCCGATTATCTACTTGAACTGACTAATGACCCCAATGGAACTGTGAGGTGGTAATCGTGCCAGACAAAAACAGGACGGCGCTGCTGGCGGTTGCCAGGGCGGTACAGAGAGGATGACTTATGAACATTGAACAGCTAAAGTCGCTTGACCATCGGCGCGTGCTTGTGGTCGACACCGAAACCACGGGACTAAAGCCGCAGCTGACAGACGAAATACTCTCGCTCACGGTCCTCGACCTTGACGGTAACGTGCTGTTCGATGAGCTTGTGCGCCCTGAGAACCGTAAGCGTTGGCCAAAGGCGCAAGAGGTCCACGGCATAACACCTGCCATGGTCAAAGACAAAGAGCTACTGCTCTCGTACAGGGGACAGCTCCAAGAGATTTGGGATAGTGCGGAGCTTATCGTCGGCTACAACGTCGGGTTCGACACAGAGTTTCTCTATGAGGCTGGCATCTACCTAAAGCACGTCCCCGAGTTCGACGTGATGCGCGAGTTCGCCCCGATCTGGGGCAGATGGGACGACTATCACAACGACTGGCGATGGCCGAAACTGGCGCAATGCGCAAAGCACTACGGCATAACCGACTTCGACGCCCACTCTTCGCGCGGCGACGCCGAAGCGACGCGGCAATGTTTCCTCGCGTTGCTTGAGGATGATGAGTATCGGGTGATCTGCGAGAATAGGGAAGAGAAAGAGCGCGAGAAGCAAGAAGCTCTGAGAAAAGCTGAGAAACAGAGGGCAAAGGAAGAGGAAGCCAAAAAGGAAGATGCAAAACGGCAGAGTTTCGGCTGCCTGCTTGCGTTCGTTTTAGCCGTGTTGGTGCTCGCGCTGCTCGTGGGAAGCTGCGTCGAAAGCTGTAGAAGCATATTCGGCTAACAGAAAAACGCCCACGCCGCTGGTACGGCGAGGGCGCATGGGAGAAATGGAGGCGGTGAACCTCATGGAAGATGTTACCAGAAGACGCAAGGTGGGCACGCGCAAGGTGCTCGCCGACGGGCGGATTAAGGTCACGGTGTCGCACGGCTACCGCGTGGACGGCACCCAGCGGCGCATATCCGGCTACGCCACGAGCGACGCGGATGCGGACCGGCTCGCGCTGGAGCTCGCAGCCGAACTCGGACGGCGACCGGACCTCGGCGGCGGGCTCACGCTCGCGCGATGGTGGCAGGCGTACGAGGTGGGAAAGGGCGCGAGGCTCACGAGGGCGACGCTCCTACGGTACAAACTCGACATGGAGCACATATGGCTGCCTAGGCTCGGCGATGCGGACATATCGCTCATATCCCGCGCCGACGTGCAGGACGCGCTTCTGTCTCTGCCGTCCCGATCGGCCGCGTCTCATGCGAAATCGTCGCTCTCGGCGGTGCTCTCGCAGGCGGTGACCGACGGCTACCTTGCGGCGAACCCCGTGCGCGGCGCGTCGTTTGAGTTGCCAGGGGACGTCGGAGCCGCCGACGTGTCCGGCATAGACTACGACGTCGACCCGTTCGCGGCCATAGAGGGCACGTCCGACGTGTGGGACGCCCGCACGGTCATGCGTGCCATGTCGGTCCTGCGCGGCGTGCCGCTTGAGGGCTGCTGGCTCGCGATGGTTGGCGGCGGTCTGCGCCGCTCCGAGGCTCTCGCGCTGCGATGGCGCGACGTTCGGCGGGTCGAGGTCGCGGGCCGCGAGGTCACGCAGATAGCGGTGCACCATGCGGAGACGGCCACCGACGGGCGCAAGCGCACGAAGACGCGCCGCTCCGTGCGCATCGTGGCTATGGTGGAACCGTTCGGCGCACGTCTCTGGGAGCTGCGCGGGGATGCCGACGCGAAGGTGTGCCCCGTGTCGGTCGGCAACGTGAACCACCGGTGGCAAAACATGTGGGCGACCTGCGAGTCGAAGCATGCGCGGGTGAAGGACCGGCGGCGCGGCATCATGCTCGCGGCTGGCATACCGTACCTCGCGCTGGGGCGCATGAGGGCCACGCATGAGACGTTCATGCAGCAGGCGGGCGTGCTCGATAGCGTGAACGCCGCTGCGCACGGCCACTCCGAGAAGGTGAGCTATCGGCACTACCAGCGTGCGGACGGCATCGACGCGGCGCGTCTCGCGGGCGAGTTCCTGCTTCTTGAGGGCGGCGACGTCTATGCAAAACCGGCGGCGCAAGCGCTCGCAAGAGGGTAGCGCAATGGCACGCAATTAGACGCAACCAGTAACGTTTAAACGCTGGTATATGTGCTTTTAAAGTGATACTTAGCTCTCTGTTAATCCGTATGTCGTAGGTTCGAATCCTACCCGGGGAGCCAGAATTTACGCAGGTCAAGGGCTTATGTCCTTGGCCTGTTTTCGTGCATAAAGCGTGTATACGCGCTAAGGAGCGCTAAGGGTTTGGAGGGCCTTGCAGACGTGGGCCCAAAACATGCAAATGAGGTGCCGACATGGACGATGAACTGCATCAGGCGCG
>ODAI013428713.1_pt1 | contig 36398 bp, 31 predicted proteins | sample 1539321 | NCBI WGS metagenome assembly ODAI01 (sample SAMN02144231, study PRJEB22623) | gut metagenome | biome: sheep rumen | host: Ovis aries | place: New Zealand
CCTGATGTGGTCCCTCATGAGGGAGGTGGGCCGGGGGGTGGGTAGGAAGCCCGTTACCAACGTCCCGGCCCCGGGCGCTGCCGGTTTGGCGCCGGAGCCACCCCCCGAGGCGGGCGAAGCCCGACGGGAGGGGGAGGTCGGCTGAAGCGGGGGCTGTGGAGCCGACAGCGACCGTCGAGTCTGACGAGCCGACAACGGTCGTCGAGCCAGACGAGCCAGTCGAGCCGACAACGGTCGTCGAGCCAATCGAGACGGTCGAAGCGGTTGAGCCGTTCGACACCGTCGAGACGTCTGACGCGGTTGAGGTCACGGGAATATGCACGCTCTGCCGCAAGCAATGTCCGCTCAGCGCGCCGCGTTGCAACAAGCCCTATGACGCCGGCTTGATTTAGAAAAGGAAGCGGGTCGGATAATCGTGTCATCCGACCCGCTTGTTCGTTTGAACCCAGTGGTTTCCGTGCTTATTCGGCGTCCTCGACCTGCACGATCTCTGCTTGGTGCGCGTCGTCTGCGAGGGGTTCGACGGGTGCGACTTCGATGGGGTCGCCGGTCTGCTGCTCGCGCCATGCGGCGTAGGCCTTCAGCTCGGGCTCGTTTATGGCCATGGCGATCGTCGCGACGGCGACGTCGTCCGCAAACCCTACGACGGGGACGTTGTCGGGGATGAGATCGTTTTTGGCGACCAGGTAGACGAACGTGCTGATAAGAGATATCACGACTTTGGGCGAGACGTCGGTGTACTCGCGGGTGACGTAGCTTTTCACCATGGACGCCATGAGGGGCACGTTGTTGAACGCGTTCGAAATCGTATCGGGAAGCCCTGCGAGCTTCTCCTGCAGGTCCTTCAGAAGCTCGTCGAGTTGCTCGGGGTTGTCCATGATGCCCTGGGCTCTCTGGACGCCGTCGTCGATGATGCCCTTTGCCCACTCCGCGCTGAACTGCTGTGCCATAGTTGCCTCCTGACTCGTTGCCGTCGAAATCCGTTAGCGGATGAAGTTGGTCATCTCTCCCTGCTCGCGCTCGGGCAGGCCGAACTCCTCGCGTCCGAGTGCGATGCTCTTCATGAGGAACGCCATGTTCCGCGCAGTGGTGCGCATCTGCACGAGCCCTTCGGCGTCCTGCTTCGACTCGCCGGGCAGGCGGCCGTGGATGCCGTTCCAGTACTGGCCCGACGCGATCGGCATGCCGGCAATGCCGAAGTACTTGTTGAGCTCGTCCCACGTGGCGGTGATGCCGCCGCGTCGCGCGCAGGCGACGGCGGCGCCGACCTTCATGGTCTTGTCGAAGGGGGTGCTGAAGAACAGGCGGTCGAGTAGGCTTACGAGCGTGCCGTTCGCAGATGCATAGTACACGGGGCTTGCGACGACGAGCCCGTCGGCCTCCTCGAACTTCGGCGCTATCTCGTTGACGAGGTCGCCGTCGAACACGCATTTGCCCTTCTTCGCGCAGCCGCCGCAGGCGATGCAGCCGCGTACGACCTTGTTGCCGACGGCGATGCACTCGACGTCGATGCCTTCCGCCTCGAAGATCTTGCGCATCTCGTCGAGGCCGATTTGCGTGTTGCTCTCCTTGCGGGGGCTGCCGTTGATCATGAGAACCTTCATTTGCTTCCTCTCTCGTGCGCAGCGTCGCCCGCGCTGCAGCTCTTTCGTGCTTTGTCCATTGTTGCAAACAACGCGGTCGGTTGTCACGCGCAAACTGGTACTATTTGTTCCATGATTCCAGATGGCGAACAACACCACCGGGCAGAGACGGGCCTGACTTCCGCGCAGGTAGCCGAGCGCGTCGCGGCGGGCAAGGTCAACGCGAACGCGGACGTGAAGACGAAGAGCGTCCCCCGAATCGTCCGCGATAACCTTTTCACGCTGTTCAACCTCGTGAACCTCGTGTTGGGCATCGCGATATTCCTCACGGGCTCGTACAGGAATCTCCTGTTCATGGGCGTTATCGTGTCGAACCTCGTCATCGGGGTGTTTCAGGAAGTGCGCGCGAAGATGACGATCGACAGGCTCAGCGTCATCACCTCGACGCGCGCCCATGTCATACGCGACGGCGTGAAGCGCGACGTTCAAGTCGAGGACATCGTGCTCGACGACCTGATCGTCCTCGGCCGTGGCGATCAGATCCCCTCTGACGCGCGCGTGGTGGGCGGCACGTGCTCGGTCAACGAGAGCCTGGTGACGGGGGAGTCCGACATCGTTCCGAAACGGCCGGGAAGCGAGCTGCTCTCGGGGACGTTTGTCGTGTCGGGTTCGTGCGAGGCTCGCGTCACCGCAGTCGGAGCCGACAACTACGCGACGAAGATCAACAACGGGGCCAAGGAGTACAAGAAGGCGAGCAGCGACATCATGTCGTCGCTCGAGTCGATCGTCAAGTACGTGAGCATCGCGCTCGTTCCGCTTGGCATCCTCCTGTTCGGGAAGGAGATGCTCTTCAGCCCGCATGGCGACATGACGAGCGCGACGCTGCATACGTCGGCGGCGCTCATCGGCATGATTCCACAGGGGCTCATCCTGCTCACGAGCGCCGTGCTTGCGATCAACGTATTCCGCCTCGCGCAGCATCGGGTTCTCGTGCAGCAGATCTACTGCGTGGAGACCCTCGCGCGCGTGGACGTGGTCTGCCTTGACAAGACCGGGACGATCACGACGGGCGAGATGGAGGTCGACGAGGTGATTCCCCTCGAGGGGGCGAACTACGACGACGTGCTCCATGCGCTCAAGGCGCTCGTCTCGGTTCAGGAGGAGCTTGCGAACGAGACATCGAGGGCCGTTGCGGAGTACGTGGGGAACTTGAAGGAGGCGCCGCGGGACGTGCGGTTCTCGGGGGCTTCGGCGCGTGCGATCCCGTTCTCGTCCGAGCGGAAGTACTCGGGTGTATGCATCGGGAGCAACATCGGAAACTACGCGCTCGGCGCCGCGGAGTTCGTGTTGAACGGTCACGAGCGTCTCGGCGAAGTTCAGGACCTCATCGAGCGCCTTGCCGGGGTCCGCCGCGTCGTGGTCGTGGCCGAGGTCGACGATTTCGACGAGGACGATGCCATCATCGGCGACGTGCGGCCGATAGGGCTCGTATTCGTGAAGGACCAGATTCGCCCGTCCGCGTCCGAAACGCTCGAGTACTTCAAGGACCAGGGCGTCCGCGTGAACGTGATCAGCGGCGATTCCGCCGTGACGGTGAGCAAGGTCGCCAAGTCCGCCGGCGTGTACGGCGCCGAGAAGTGCATAGACATGAGCACCGTGACGACGCGCGAAGAGCTCGAGCGCGCAGCCGAGGAGTGCCGCGTGTTCGGGCGCGTGAGCCCTGCGCAGAAGAAGCAGCTCGTCGAGGCCCTGCAGCGCCGAGGCCACACCGTCGCCATGACCGGCGACGGCGTCAACGACGTGCTTGCCCTTCACGCGTCGGACTGCTCGGTTGCCATGGGCTCGGGCACGGACGCGGCGCGTTCCGTCGCGCAGCTGATCCTACTCGACGACGATTTCGCCGCCATGCCGAACATCGTCGCGGAAGGGCGGCGCTCCATCAACAACCTGCAGCGGTCGGCCGTGCTGTACCTGACGAAGACGCTGTACTCCATTGCGCTTGCCGTGCTGTTCATCCCCATCGTCGCCTTCGATTTCCCGTTTGCGCCGGTGCAGCTTACGGTCATCAGCTTCTTCACCATCGGGCTTCCGTCGTTCGTCCTCGCCCTCGAGCCGAACAAGGACCGCATCCGGGGCAATTTCCTCCGCAACGTGGTGACGAGGGCCATCCCGGGCGCCGTGGCCGTGGTGTTGGGAATAATAGCGTCGGTCGTCGCAGGAACGGTGCTCGGCGCGAACCAGGTAGAGTTCCAATCGATGTGCATGCTCACGTCGGTCGCGATTTGCATGAACGTCGTCGTGCGCCAGTCGCAGCCCTTGAACGCCGTCCGCGCGACGTTGCTCGTTGTCTGCATCGGCGGGCTCTTGGCGGCCATATTCGGGTTCGGCCATTTCCTCATGCTCGCGGACTTGCCGACGACCATGCTCGCCGTCGTTGCCGTGACCGCGGGGGTTCTCATGATCGCGTTCAACGTCGTCTACACCCGCGTGATCAAATTGCAGAAGGCGTACCTGGACGCCCTCGAGGCCGAGCAGACGAAAGCGCGCACGCTGTAGTCTCGCGTGCGCGCTTTAAAAAACAAGTCGCGGGAATGCTCTAGCGGCAGATCTCCGCGAGGAACATCGCTTCGAGGTAGAGCTGGATGGACACGCTGCCGGCCTTCTCGGCGTTCTTCTCCTCGATGTAGGCGAGGAGCGCGTCGGAGATGTGGCCGTTGTCCTGCGCCTCGACAACGTCGTACGCATCGGCGCCGGCGGCTTTGAGCTCGTCCCAGGTCATGCCGAGCTGCGTGAAGCAGTAGAAATCGGGCTTCATGCCGATCGGCACGCGCGCCATGCCCATGACCTTCGTTTCCATCGGGCAGTCTTCGGGGATGTTGCATTCGTGGCGCATCTTGTATTCGGCACCGTGCTTCACGATCTGCTGGAGCGTCTGCGCATCGATGTCGATGTAGTCGTGCCAGCTGCATGCGCCGGATCCCGTGGGCATGAGGCGCCCGGCGTTCACATGGGCCTTGTCGTCCTGTTTGTGGATGAGAATCTTGCTGTCGGCGGTGATGGCGACCGTGTTGCCGCCGACGGGATTGGCGCCGAGCATGAGCGACAGCGGGTAGATGACGCCGAAGTCGTTGTAGATGTAGCTCGAGCCCTTGAACTCGACAATGCCCTTCTCGTTGCGGTAGACGTACGGGAAGGAGTAGAACGTCGCGAGCAGGTCGTAGTACTCGACCATGCCGATGGTCGCGGTGTCGGAGTCGGGCTTGAGGTCGCTGTACATGCCGCAGATGCGGTGGTTCTCGAACTGGCCGGGCTCGACCTGGCCGAGTTGGTGCTCGAGCATGATCTTGGAGTACTCGCGGAAGCGCTCCGGAATCTCGTAGGGATGGTCCATCTCGACGAGCTTGATATCGGTGGTGCGCAGGCGGCGGTTTACGCTGTCGCTGGTGTAGTAGTGCATGAGCTCGGACTTGTCATCGTAGTCGCGGGTCTCGAAGCCGGCGTTGATGTCGGTTTGCGACAGATCGGGGTTCTCCCTGATGGTGGTCGATTCCATTACGGTCATGTGCGTTTCGCTTCCTTTCGTGAACTAGCAGCATGCGCTTCGGGTTGCCGAAGGTGCATAGCGAATTAGTCTAGTACAGCGATCGCCGTGCTGCAATATTCGAGGTGAAGGCGAGCTGGGAATACATCTCAACGAATCATATTTGGTACATAAACGATTTCAAATTGACCCGAAAATGGTCGAAAGGATGTTGAAACCTGACAGGAACTGTTGCATTTGAGGCCAGCTCGAATTGCAGAGAAGGGATTAAACGCGTGCAGTTCACTTCCTCTGGGGCTTGTGGGTGAGGTGCCATCCGTTGCAATACGGGCATCGGTAGGCGTGCAAGCCGCGCGTCCCATGCGCTGCGCAGGCGGCAATGGTCTTTTGGGCTTCGTCGTAGGAGGAGTAACGGTTCTTCGACTCGCACGATTTCTCGCGCAATGCTGCTTCCTTTCGTGCGGAAAGGTCTTCCTTGCGCTGTTCTTCGCGCTCGAACAGGTCGTCGAGCCCGCCGAGCTGCGCTTTGAATTCGTTGATGCGTTTTGCCTTCGCAGAGGGTTTCTTGCTAGCCATACGCAGATTTTACCATGTGCGAATTGGAGCAATTTAGTTGGAGAAACGAACATGGCCTGCGGGCGAGTTGCCGTTCGTTTGGTACAATCGCTCAATTATGACCAGAACATCAGAGAATAACGCCGCGAGCCGGCCGAGCTTCCTTACGCGTGATTTCGTGCTGCTCTTCGCGGCGCATCTCATCGTCGTGTCCGTGTACTTCCTGTTCATAACCACTATGGCGCGCCACGCCGTGGCGGCGTTCGCCTGCTCTGACAGCTTGGCCGGCTTCGTCGCCTCGATTTTTCTCGTCGGTGCCGCGTTCGCGCGCATTGGCGCCGGTCGCTATGCGGACGCGATAGGGCTGAAGCGCTTCTCGATTGCCTCTCTCGTGCTCATGCTCGCAAGCTGCCTGCTCTATCCGCTGGCCGATATGAGCCTGCCTCTCATGTTCGCCGTTCGGTTCCTCCACGGCGTGTCGTTCGGGATTGCCAATTAAGTTGTTGCTCGTGTTCGACCCGGCGACCAGGGCCTTTTCGTTCTACATGTTCATCGTCGCATTCGCGTACTCTTCCATCAACTCGTTCGTCGACGCGTTCTCGGCGAGCATCGGCCTTGCGGGCTGGGCTGCGGTCCTTTTCCTCGCGTACGCCATTGCGCTCGTCCTCGTGCGCCCCCCGCTCGGGCGGCTTCAAGACCGAAAGGGCGAGAACGCGGTTTTGTACCCGTCCATAGCTTGCATGGCGGTCGGCACGCTTCTGTGCACTGCGTGCTCGGCTCTGCCGTCGCCGGCCCTGCTCGTACTCGTCGGCGTTTACGCCGCGCTCGGCTTCGGAACGTGCATGAGCTCGGGTCTCGCCGTGGTCGGCAGGCTCTCGGGCGGCTCGAAGGCAGCCCCGGGGATTGCGACGTTCTACCTGCTCTGCGATTTCGGATGCGGCATCGGGCCGTTTTTGCTCGGGGCGATCGTCGGCTCGTTCGGCTATCCGACGATGTATTTGACCTGCGCGGTCGTTTCGCTTGCGGGCCTCGTCTACTACCATGTGTCATACGGTCGCAAGCAGGGGGCGGTTAAGGAGGCGGAATAGGCCTGCATCAAGCCGTCGATGCGAGCCGCCCGCGCGAGCCTGTTCACCGCACCGCGTAGCCGATTCCTGCACAAATGGCAGATTGTCGCTATAATTGCCTTTCGCTCGTTTTGCAAGGAGGGGCTTATGGAAGAAGAATCTAAGGTAGCGCAGGAGGGGAGGTTGTCGGGGCTCTTGCCCGTGGCCGTCTTCCTCATCCTGTTCATCGGAAGCGGCGTGGTCCTGAACGACTTCTACGCCATGCCGGCGGTCGTGGCGTTCCTCGCGGCGCTCGCCGTCGCGTTCATGCAGAACCCCAAGCGCGGATTCGAGGAGAAGCTCGAAAGCGTGGCTGTGAGCATGGGCCAGCCCAACGTTATGATCATGTGCCTCGTGTTCGTGCTCGCGGGCGCGTTCACGGGTTCGGTGAGCGCGGCGGGAGGCGTTGACAGCACCGTGAATCTCGCGTTGTCCGTTCTGCCGAGCGGTATCGTGTTGCCCGGCCTGTTCCTCATCGCGTGTTTCATCTCGCTATCGATGGGCACGAGCGTCGGCACGATTGCCGCGCTTGCGCCGATTGCAATCGGGATTGCGCTGAAAACGGGGCTTGGTGGTCCGCTCTGCCTCGGCGCCATCGTCGGCGGCGCCATGTTCGGCGATAACCTTTCGATTATCTCCGACACGACGATTGCGGCGACGCGTACGCAAGGGTGCGAGATGAACGATAAGTTTCGCGAAAACTTTATCATCGCCTTGCCTGCAGCAATCATCGCATTCGTTGCATTTGCTGCTATCGGCCTTGGCAGCGATTACCACATCGAGGGCGATCTCGATTACAACCTGTGGCAGGTGCTTCCTTACATAGCGGTTCTCGTGGCAGCGCTAGCTGGCGTCAACGTGTTCGTCGTGCTCATCGGCGGAACGGTGCTCTCGTGCATCGTCGGCGTCGCGCTGGGCACGATCGACCCGGCGCAGATTGCGACGGTCATCGGCAGCGGCCCCGATGGTGGCGGTGGAATCATGAACATGTACGATATCACCGTTATCAGCATCATCTGCGCTGGCATCATCGGACTCGTGAAGGACAACGGCGGTATCGATTTCATCCTGAACGCCATCCGCAAGCGGGTTAAGGGACCCAAGGGGGCTCAGGTGGGCATCTCTGTGCTGACCTTGCTCGTCGACGCGAGCACGGCGAACAACACCGTCGCCATCGTCATGGCAGGCCCCATTGCGCGCGATATCGCGGGGGAGTTTAGCATCAGCCCGAAGCGGACGGCGAGCCTGATCGACATCTTCGCCTCGGTCATGCAAGGAATCATCCCGTATGGCGCCCAGCTGCTCTATGCAAGCGCTGGAGCTGCAGCTGCCGGCATGGTCATTGCACCGTTCGAGATCATCCCGTTTTTGTTCTATCCATATCTGCTTGCAGTTTGCGCGTTCATCAGCATAGCGGTGAAGAAGAACGTCAGCGAGTAGAAATCAGGGCGGTCGTAAGAAACGTCTCCCTGTAATTGCAAACCGGGCCCGAAAGACGTCTTTCGAGCCCGGTTCATTATTGGCTGTTAGCCTTGACAGGCCGGAAGCCTATTTCGAGCACTCGTTAACCCAGGCGATGAAGTTGTCGGTGCTCGAGCCGGTACGTTCGGCCATCGTGTGACCCTGGCCCCATACCGTGGCGAAATCGACATCGTCGACGTCCTTGCATGCGCCGAGCGCGAGAGCGAGGTTGATTTCGGTTGTGCTCGCGGTGTCGCCCTGCGTGATGCCCGTGCGGATACGCCAGTGGGGCGCTGGGGTAGAGGAGCCTTCGTACGCGTCGCTCAGATAGAACAGCGGGTCGTAGATTTCCTGGCGGAAATCGCTCGTCTTGCCAACGGAGTCGACGAATTCACGGTCGGATGCGTAATCGGTCGGATACGAGCTGTTCCAACCTGAGAGCGCCGCGTACGTGTCGGCATTCTGTTCGAGCAGTACGGCCATGGTCGCATCGAAGTGAAGACCCTGCGTGCTCTCGTCGCCAAACACCTGGTTTTCGGCCTGGCTACGGTCGAGTGCGTCGAATGCGCCGACGCTCTTGCTTGGCGACTTGCAGGCGTTGACGAAACCAGCAAGGCCCGTGATCGTCGCCGTGTTTGCCGACTCGTCGTACTCGATCCAGGCATCGTCGCCGTTGAGGGCTGCTATGTAGTTGGTCGCCGACTCATAGGTTGCCGACTCGTCGATGCTCGAAGAGCCGCTCATGCCGCCGCCGAATCCATCGGGTCGCGAGGAAGAGCCGCTTTCAGCGTTCGCGCCTGCGCCCGACATCGTCCTTTCGTGTTTGCCGCAGCCCATTCCGCCGGACGGTCCACCACCCATTCCGCCGCCGCCAGCACCCATGTCGGCGTTGAAGCCGTTAGAAGGCGTGTAGGGAAACTCGGTGTCGGCAAGAAAGTTGTTCAATGACGTCTCGATCCGCTTTTTGATGTAGTCATAGTACGTTCCTGCGGTAAACGAGCCATCGCCGCCTTCCTCGAGCACCAGGTTTGCGCCGGTTTCGTCAACGAGGCCAAGGGCGTTGATGTAGTCGGCGTACGATGCGGCGAGGTCTTGCGATAGCTGCCGTGTGAAGGTGCCCTCAGCGCGCGTACTGCTCGAAGCGAATTGGCCCATGTTCCATTCATAGGCGGCGTCCGCGCTCATGAGACATGTGATGGGGCACCAGCACATGGCTCCGTAGATGGCGTCCGAAAGCTTGTTTCCCTTGGCGTCTTGCGTGGCTGCACCAATTGCAGCGAGATAGTCGTCGTAGCCCGCTGCGTCGCCCGAGGCTCCGAGAACGGCGCTCTGCGCACCGCCGCCGGAATGACCGAAGCTGAAGATGCGGTTTTTGTCACCCGGGATGAGAGCGTGGTTGTAGCGCAATGCGCGAACGGCAGCCTTGAGGTCCGTGACTCCCCAAGGTGCCGCGCCGCACGCATCGTCCTGCATGCTGCGCCCACGGCAGCCGGCAAACACGTAGACGAAACCGGCTTCGAAGTAGCTCGTGAGCCTATCTGCGCTGTAGGATGTCGGAGCAGCTTGCGCGGAGTACCCGGCAGTGTTGATCGGCATGACGATCGGCGCGGTCTTTGCCGTGTAATTCCCGATTTTTCCGGAGGAGTTCGGCGTACAAGTAAATGTACCGTCTCCATTGTCCTTCGCGTCGAAATAGGCGCCAGGGACGTAAATGCCCATGCTTTCATAGCTCGGCGCTTGCGGTTTCTCGCAGTATTGGACGCCGATTTGATAGTAAACGTCATTGTCGGAATCATAGCTCCAAGCGGCATCGTTCAAGCCGATGCCGCTTGAGACGGCTTGCGTTTCACTCGCCGCAGATTGCGAAGCGTTTGATTCGGCGCTCGATTCCGCACTAGAACCTTGGCTACCTTGAGCGCATCCAAAGAGACCGGCCGTCGCTCCCAATGCTCCAACCGAGCCAATCATGCCAACGAATCCGCGTCTCGTTATGCGCGTGTCTTTCAACATGATGATTCCTCCCTGTTCCACCTCGGCTTTAGCTATCGTAGGATGAATCTGCAGGATGCTTTCTCTATCCCATGATGCGCAAAGTTATATTGTCCAACTTAAAATGCCCTGAAATACGAACGTGCTCGGAAGATTGTTGTAAGTAGCGATTTTGCTTGCGTAGTCTGAGACGAGCCGTTTTACGCCCGAATTGCCGATTCTGCGCGCGATAGCACCGCAGCCGATACGTTTGCGGTAGAGCGTCGCCATTAATGATACTATTGCAAGAGCAATTAACGGTATCTGGAGGAACGAGAGGTCTTTTATGGCTCGGTATGCAAAGATTTTCGCGGCACTTGACGGCAGCGAGGCGCAAGTGGCCGTTGCTCGTCGTACGCTTTCGATTGCGCATGACAACAACGCGGAAGTGCTGTTCGGCCATGTAATCGATACGTCCAAGTTCGAGACCAGTGGGCTCGGGCATGAGGAGATTTCGGCCAACAAAAAGAAAGCGATCGAAGAGTCCATCAAACGTCAGCTCGACCGCGCTAGCAGAGACGAGTGCGTGCCGTCGGTGGAAGTGAAGGTCGCCATGGGTTCCGTCGCGGAGACGATGATGCACGAATTCATCGAGCCTTTCGACCCCGATTTGATTATCTGCGGTGTCCGCGGGCTTTCCAACATCAAGTATGCGTTTGTGGGCAGCGTTTCCACGTATCTGGTGCGCCATTCGAAGTGCGACGTGCTGGTCATGCGTCCCGAAGCGATCGACGAACTGCCTGAGCATGAGTACGTTCCCTACGAGACCGAGGGTGGCATCTAGTCTGGGCGCTCTCGAGATTCGAGAAATACGAAAAGCCCCGATCGATGTGATCGGGGCTTTTTTAACGAGGAAAGCGAGCTCGTTACTCGCTTCGTATGGCTTGCCTCAGCTACTCGGCGATTACGTAGTGCACGTACATGGGGCCATGCACGCCTTCGACACGCACGAGCTCGATGTCGGCGGTTGCAGACGGGCCGCTGATGAAGCAGACCTGAGAGGGGAGCTTCTTGCCCGTGCAGTTCTCCATCACCTCGAGCATGGTCGGCTCGATCGTCGCAGCGTCGATGACAGCGACGTGGACGAGCGGCAGCAGGCTGATCGCGCGGCCGCATTTCGGGTTCGTGGGCTGCACGATGGTGGCCGTCTCGGCAATGCCGGCGGCGGCGAACGTGATGCCGTACGTCGCCGTGAGGGCGGCGTCGACGTTTTCCTGGCCGCGGGTCTCGTCCCAGACCGTAAGCTTGGTGACCTTATCCTGTGCCTCGAGGGCAGCGTATACGCCGCCCTGCTCGAAACGCTCGTCGTTCGCGCAGACGACCGTGCAGGCTTCGCCGGTCTCGGGAACGCCTTCGGCGACGATGCTGCCGAGGCAGGTCGCGAGTTCCGTGCGGGCGCAGAGGTGCACTGCCACGCGGACCTTCTCCGCTTCTGCGGCGAAAAGGTCGACGAGTTCGGGGGCGCTCATGCCGTCGGTCACGCGCACGGCTTTGAAGTCCCATGCGGGGAGTTCGACGTTGTTCGCGACGCCCGTATGCTCGAGCTGTTTCGAGATGGGGGTCAGGAGGTCGTCGAGAGTCTTGTTGCCCAACGCCATTACTGCTCACCGCCTTCCACGCCATGCGCTTTCTGCGCAGCCTGTTCTTCCTTGTGCTCCTTGAACCATGTGCGGAACCGCGTAGACGAGAGGATGTCGAAGTCGCGCGTCGACGTCCAGCCCTTGACGACGGGAATCCAGGCGCTGTCTTCCGCGAGCGCGGTGTCGCCGTGTGCGAGGGCCTTCATGATCGGTTCGCCCACCTTCATGCCGAACTTGTAGACGGGGACGTTCGACCAGAACAGCTCGAGGGCCTTGAAAATCGGGACCTCGATCGCATGGTTCTTGTGCTCCTCGACGATCTTGATGCGGTGCTCGCGGATGAGGTCGTGGATCGGGATGCCGACCGGGCAGTGTTCGGAGCACGCGCCGCACAGCGAGCAGGCGTAGACCATGTTGTCGATGTCGTCGTAGCCGACGAGGCCGGGGGTGAGCACGAGGCCCATGGGTCCCGGATAGATGGAGCCGTACCCGTGGCCCGTGATGTGGCGGTAGACCGGGCAGATGTTCAGGCAGGCGCCGCAGCGCATGCAGCGCAGCATGTCCGAGAACTCGGTGTTGGCCAGCGTGTGGCGGCCGTTGTCCATGAGGATGATGTGCACTTCCTCGGGGCCGTCGACCTCGCCGGGGCCCGCCGGGCCGCTGTCGAGCGAGAAGTACGCGGTCATCTTGGCGCCGACGGCGCTGCGCGGGAGCAGGGCCATCATCGTGTCGAGCGCTTCGAGGTCCGGCACGATGCGGTCGATGCCCACGAACACGATCTGGACTTTGGGGAACGAGTCGACCATGCGGCCGTTGCCCTCGTTGGTGACGAGCGTGACCGAGCCGGTGGAGGCGACGGCGAAGTTGCAGCCGCGGATGCCGACCTCGGCTTCCATGAATTCGTGGCGCAGGATCTTGCGCAGGTAATGCGTGATTTCCTCGGGGACCGACGACCCGTCGTAGCCGCGCTTCTCGCGGTAGATCTGGGCGATGGCCTCGCGGTCGAAGTGCAGCGCGGGCACGACGATGTGCGATGGCTTGGATTCGGCCGTCTGCAGGATGTTCTCGGCGCAGTCGGTCTCGGTGATCTTGATGCCGGTCTCCTCGAGGATCTCGTTGAGGCCGACTTCCTCGGTCATCATGCTCTTCGACTTCACGGCATACGAGGCGCCGTGCTTCTCGAAGATGTCGAGGACTTCCCACAGCGCGTCGTCGCCCGAAGGCGCGTAGTGCATGATGCAGCCGTTCTTCTCGGCGTTCTGGGCGAACTGCTTGACGTAGTAGTCGAGGTTCTCGGTTACGTGGTTGCGCACCTCGACGGCGTGGCGGCGCAGGGCCTCCCAGCCTTCCATCTCGGCGACGAGCTTGCCGCGTCCGACGTAGAACACCTCTTGCGCGGTCTTGATGGCATTATGCTTGAAATCGTCCTCGAGACAGTCGGCGACGCGCTCTTTCAAGCTCTTGTCGGTATTGTAAAGAATCGCCATGGCTTACCCCCTCGAGTCCAGAATCTGCGCGATGTGCATGACGCGGATATCGCGGTCGAGCTTGCCTTCGGAGCGCAAGCGTCCGAGGGCGCCCTTGATGTTCAGGAGGCAAGGAACGTCTGCGCCGCAGATTACGTTCGCGCCCGTGTCGATGATGGTCTGGCACTTCTCGTAGACGACTTCGCCGGCGATGACGGGCTGCTTGAACGAGAACGTTCCGCCGAAACCGCAGCAGCGGTCGGCATGCGCCATCTCGATGTACTCGAGCCCCTTGACGTTCTCGAGCAGCTTCAGCGGCGGCTCCTTGATGCCGAGCAGCCGCGTGACATGGCAGCTCTTGTGGTACGTGACCGTGTCGTTGAACTCGGCCCCGACGTCCGTGACGCCGAGCTCGTTGACGATGAAGTCGGTGAACTCGAAGAACTTGCCGCGAAGGCGCTCTGCGCGCTTGAGGTATTCCGGCTCGTCCTTGAACACGAGCGGGTAGTCGTTGATGATGGCGTTCATGCACGAACCCGTGAGGGAGACGATGGTCTCGTACTCGGGGGTGTCGTAGGCGTCAACGATCATGCGCGCGGCGGCTTTCGTCTCCTCGCGATAACCGGAGTTGACGAGGCCCTGACCGCAGCAGACGATTTCCTCCGGCATCTCGATTTCGCAGCCGAGACGCTCGAGGACGTTCACCGCTGCGATTCCTATCTCCGGGTACATCATGTCTACCATGCACCCCGGAAAGAACGCAATTCTCATAGGACCCCTTTCTCTACCCGGCAAGCGCGGGTCGACGCGTATTGCCCCCGCGATTGTCCGTCCTTTCCCATGATACGTATCCTAACAGAAACGGGGACGAACACGGCGTGCTCGTCCCCGTTCGGTGCGTAAATGTAGGGTCTTTTATGGCAGTATGAACGCCAGCACGGTCGATTGGAGGCCGACGAGGATGCACGTGCCGATCAGGAAGGCGATAGACCAGGGAAGGACTTCCTTCATGATGTCGGCTTCGCGGACCTGCGTTGCGACGGCGGCGATGGCCAGCGACTGCGGGCTGATCATCTTGCCGACGACGCCGCCCATGGTATTTGCGGCGAGGAACAGGTCGGGCGTGACGTTCGCGAGCGCGGTGTTGCTCATGGCCGCGGAGTACTGAAGGCCTGCGAACAGGGCGTTGGCGCTCGTGTCGGAACCGGTGACCGCCGTGCCGACCCAGCCGAGTAGCGGCGAGATGACGGGGAAGGCGGGGCCGGAGCCGGACAGGAACTCGCCGATCGAGATGGTCTGGCCGCTGAAGTTCATGACATACGCGAGCGAGAGCACGAGGACGATTGTGAGAGCGGAGAAGCGCATGCGGTAGAACGTCGTGCCGATTGCCTTGATGGCGCCGCCCATGGTGGCCGTGTAGCGGCCGTTCTCGTTGTTGAGCGAGTAGACGAGCGCGGTGATGAGGCCGGCGATGAGCAGCATCGTGCCGGGTGTGGACAGCAGGTTCAGGTTGAACGTGGTGCCCGGGTCCTTGCCCGCAGCGCTGAGGACAGTGCCGCCCGAGATGACGGGCCAGGCGATCTTGATGTCGGTTTGCGCGAGGATGCTGGGAATGCCCAGCTTGCAGATCGCGAAAACGACGACGACGATGATGTAGGGAACGAGGGCCATGAACGTGCGGCTCGGGGTGAGGTCGGATTGAGCCGACTCGGCCATCGGCGGCAAGCCGAAGCGTTCGCGGACGCCGTCGACGCCCTTGGGCTTCCAGAAGCGCATGAAGATCACGATGGCGCACAGGCCGACGAGCGAGGCGATGACGTCGGTGAGCTCGTAGGCGAAGTGGTTCGAGCACCACCACTGCGTGATGGCGAACGAGATGCCCACGACAAGGGCGGGCAGCCAGCAGTCCTTGACGCCGCGTCCGCCGTCGAGGATGAACACGAGCAGCAGCGGCACGAACATCGCGAAGATGGGCGCCTGGTAGCCGACGATAGCGGCAACGTGCTGCGCGGTGGCGGCTGCGATGGTCGGATCGCCGCCGGCGACCATGGAGCCTGCCGTGGTGATGGGGGGCGCGACGGCGCCGTAGGCGACGGGCGCGGTGTTTGCGAGCAGGACGGCGAGCGCCGCGCGCTTGGGCTTGACGCCAAGTGCGAGAATCATCGTGGCGGTGACGGCGATGGGCGCGCCGAAACCGGCGAGCGCCTCGAGCAGGCCGCCGAAGCAGAAGGCGATCATCATGGCCTGAATGCGGATGTCGCCGCCGCCGACCTGGTCGAAGAACTTCCTCAGGTCCTCGGACCTGCCGGATACGACCGTTACCTCATAGAACCAGACCGCCATGCAGATGATGTAGACGATCGGGAACGCGCCGAACGCGGCGCCTTGCGTCGCGGACACGAGCGCGAGGCCTGCCGGCATCTGGAACCCGATAATCGCGACGAGCACGGCGACCGCGAGCGCGACGACGGCCGAGGGGTGGGCCTTCGCCTTCACGCCGAGCAGCATGATGAAGAACGTGAGCAGCGGTATGCATGCCACGAGTGCCGATAGCCCTAGGTTGCTAGCGACCGGATCCAAGAGCGCTTGGAACATATCATCCCCCTTAGAAGAGCTTTGCCTATAGTGCCGCGCGCCATCCCTTAGCGCTTGGCACATCCTTGAACATGACCAGTGAATTGTACGGTAATCAAGTCTGTGAGTCGCTTTCGGATACGTGAAGGGTGCAAAGCCGTAGGTGAACGATTGCCGAATGTGTCCTAAAGTTCAGTCATGTGTCGGTATAATGGGTACACCGGCTCATATTTCGCGGTTTCGGGAGAGCTCTAGTTCTGCCGCGGTTGGATAGCTGGACCTCGGTAGTAGGTGTGGAATGAAAGGGCTTCCCCATGGGTCCGCGTGGCTCGTCTGATAGCGCTCGTTCCGAGTTGACCGCCTTCATGTCGCCGCTCGGCGCATGGGCCTTGTCGCTCGGCACGAGTATCGGCTGGGGTTCGTTCGTCGTCACGAGCAACATGTACTTGTCCCAAGCCGGGCCGCTGGGAAGCGCGCTGGGCATGTTCGTGGGCGCCGCCATCATGCTCGTCATCGCGCGAAACTACCACTACATGATGAATCGCTATCCCGACGCCGGCGGTGTCTACAGCTATGCGAAGCACGCGTTCGGCCACGACCACGGTTTTCTGGTCGCCTGGTTTCTCGCCCTTACCTATATAGCAATCCTGTGGGCCAACGCGACGTCTCTGCCGCTGTTCGCCCGTTACTTTTTGGGTGACATGTTCGAGTTCGGCTACCTGTACTCGCTGTTCGGCTACGATGTCTATCTCGGCGAGGTCATGGTGGTGATCGTGGCCATAGCGTTGGTCGGTTTGCTCTGCGCGAAGGAAAAGCGGCTCACCCAGGCGATCATGATCGGCCTGGCGTTCGTTTTCGTGCTGGGCATCGTGGCTTGCTTCGCCGTCGCCGTCCTCTCGCTCGACGTCGCCGTCGGCGGATTCGATCCGCTCGTGCTGCCGGACTCGTCCGTGCTCGGCCAGGTGATCGGAATCGCCTGCATGTCGCCGTGGGCGTTCATCGGCTTCGAGAACATTTCGCACATGACCGAGGAGTTCGCGTTCCCGCGCGCGAAGTCGTTCAGGATCTTCGTCGTATCCATCGCCTCGACGACGCTTCTGTACGTGTTCGTCACGTTGCTGTCGGTCACGGCCTATCCTGCACGGTACGGCAACTGGCTGGAGTACCTGGGCGATTTGGGCAACTTGCAGGGAATCGAGGCCTTGCCGCCATTCTACGCCGCGTATCATTACCTCGGGGATATGGGCGTCTACGTGCTTATGGCCGCCTTGCTCGCGCTCATCGTCACGAGCCTCATCGGAAATCTGACGGCGCTCAGCCGATTGCTGTACGCGCTCTCGAAGGACGGCGTGTTGCCGAGTGGCCTTTCGGCCCTCAACGCGAAGGCGATTCCGGGTAACGCCATCGTCGCGATCGTCGCCGTATCCGTGTTCATCCCCTTGCTCGGACGAACGGCCATCGGGTGGATCGTCGACGTTACGACGATCGGCGCCACGATCGTGTACGCCTTCGTCTCTGCTGCGGTGTTCAGCCATGCGCGGAAGCACGGGGAGCCCGCCAACATGGCCATCGGGTTCGCGGGCGTGGTGCTCATGGTGTTCTTCGGCCTCATGCTGCAGCTTCCCAACCTCACCGGCACCAGTTCAATGGCGTCCGAATCGCTCATCTTGTTCATGGTGTGGGCCGTGCTCGGCTTCGTTTACTTCCGCATGCTCCTGCAGCGGGATTCCGAGAACCGCTACGGCAAGTCGGTTGTCGTGTGGATCGGCCTGCTCGCTCTGATTCTCTTCGTCTCGATGGCGTGGATGGGGCAGTCCGACCAGGATGCTACGGACAGGACGGCGACGGAGATTCAGGCCTATCTTGCCGAAAACGACGACAATTCCGAGCGTTTTGCCGCCGAGACTCTCTTCATCGAAGAGGAGCTCGCGAGCCTGCGGGTTGCGAAGATGCAGACGACGTTGTTTACCATGGGACTTTTCGGTGCTGCATTGTTCCTGCTTCTGAGCAATTTCTCGTTCTTGCGCAAGCGCGAGGAGGAAAACGAGCGCAAGCTCGGGGCGGCGCGTGCGGCGGCTTACACCGATGCGCTCACGGGCGTGAAGAGCAAGCATGCCTACGGCGAATGGGAGCTCGAGCTCAACACCCATATCACGGACGGCACCGCGCCCGAGTTCGCGGTCGTGGTCTGCGACGTCAACGGGCTCAAGCAGGTGAACGACACGCTCGGCCACGAGGCCGGAAACAAGTATATCCGCGAGGCGTGCTCGCTCGTGTGCACGTCGTTCAAGCACAGCCCCGTCTTCCGCGTCGGCGGCGACGAGTTCGCGGTCATCATGAAAGGCGATGACTTCGAAAACCGCGAAACCATCCTCGAACGGTTCGATGGACGGGTGGAAGAGAACATCGGCACAGGTGGCGTCGTCGTGGCTGCAGGCATAGCCGTGTTCGATCCCGCACACGACAACGCAGTTAGCGATGTGTTCGAGCGCGCCGACTCGCTCATGTACGACCGCAAGCGCGCCCTAAAGGAAATGGGTTCCTCGACGCGTGAATAGAAACGGTCCGCAAGCCTTCGCCTTTAAAGCGAGCGGCTTGCGGACCGCGCCGGCCATCTAGAGCTGCTTGGTCGTTGGCTGAAGAATAAAAAGTCAATATTCTCGTACAATTCAAATGGACAGAGCGTGAATCGGCTGCGGAAGCGTTTGCAGATCGCGTTCTTCGGATGGATGCAGGGAGGATCGTCCTGTAGCATCCGAGACGGCTTTGTCGGGTGCTTCGCGTGAAAAGACATCTGATCGGTAATCGGGTATGCTTTTCGGTGAAGGAAACGAGCTCATTCAAGCGAACGGGAGGAATTATGGGCTGCTATGAGCGCGAGAAAGCCGCAATTGCTGCGGGAACCGGCCAGCGCGGTGATGCTGCACGGGCGTATTTCGCCGAACTCGATGCGAAAACAAGCGAGGAGGCGTCGTGCCTGACGCATCGTCCCGATTACACCAAGACGCTTTTTGCTCCTGAAAACGATGATATCTACCAGGAGTTCTGCCGCTATGTCGATCAGCCCGAACCGCGGTATTTCGACACGGTCGAGAACCCCATGAGCATAGAAGGCTGGACGGCGGCGGAAATCTACCGCACCATGATCGCCTCGAATCCGCGAATCGTGGCGCTCGATGCGGGGGCCATCTACGGCACGATGGTCTCGTTGCGCACGCAGCCCGAGCTCGCGAAGAAGGTGCTCGCATTCAAGCCCACGTGCTACCAGAGCGGTTGCGGCAATACGTACCGGCCGAACGGGGAAGGCGCGTAAAACACTCCCGAGCGTAACGAGAAGCGCGCGACGTCCGTTCGAGGGCGTCGCGCGCTTTCTTGCGTGCCGTGCGGCGTGGTGTCTCTAGCGTGCAAGCAGCTCTGCCATGTCCGCCTCGGGAGTCGTCGTCGGTGCGATACCGTAGTTCTCCACGAGGACGTTGAGCACGTTCGGGCTGATGAACGCCGGCAACGTGGGACCGAGTTTAATGCCCTTGATGCCGAGGTGCAGAAGCGTGAGCAGGATGCAGACCGCCTTCTGCTCATACCACGAGAGCACCATCGACAGCGGCAGGTCGTTCACGCCGCATTCGAATGCGTTCGCGAGCGCGACGGCTACCTGTATCGCGCTGTAAGCGTCGTTGCATTGGCCCATGTCCATGAGACGCGGCAGGTCGCCGATCGTTCCGAGGTCGAGGTCGTTGAAGCGGTACTTCCCGCATGCGAGCGTGAGCACGACCGTGTCGTCGGGCGTCGCTTTCACGAAATCGGTGTAGTAGCTGCGGCCCGCCCGTGCGCCATCGCAGCCGGCGACCAGGAAGAAATGCTTGATTGCGCCCTGCTTCACGGCATCGATTACCGTATCGGCGACCGAGAGCACCGTTCCTTGAGCGAAGCCGGTCGTGACGGTCGAGCCGCCGTTCATGCCGGTGAAATGCTGCGCCTGTGCGTAGCCGCCCAGCTCTATCGCTTTTTCGATGACCGGCGTGAAGTCTTGGTCTGCGCCGATGTGCGTGCAGTTCGGGAACGACACCATCTCGGTTGTGAACACGCGGTCGGCGTACGTGTCCTTCGGGGGCATGAGGCAGTTCGTCGTGTAGAGAACGGCTGCGGGGATGCCGTCGAATTCCTTCTTCTGGTTCTGCCATGCAGTGCCGATGTTGCCCTTCAGGTGCGCATGCTTCTTGAGCTCGGGGTAGGCGTGTGCAGGCAGCATCTCGCCGTGCGTGTAGACGTTGACGCCTTTGCCCTCGGTTTGCTCGAGCAGGAGCTTCAGGTCGTAGAGGTCGTGCCCGGTGACCACGATGAACGGGCCAGGCTCGACTTCGAGGGTCACGGTCGTGGGTTCGGGCGTGCCGAATGCCCCGGTATTAGCGGCGTCGAGCAGGGCCATGCATGCGAGGTTGATCTCGCCGACCTTCAACACGAGCGGCAGCAGCGAATCGACGGAGCCGGGTTCGGCCAGGGCTGCGAGCGACTCTACGAAGAACGCGTCAACGTTCTCGTCCCGCTTGCCGAGCACGCGGGCATGGTAAGCGTATGCCGCCGTCCCGCGGATTCCGAACAGGACGAGCGATTTGAGGGAGCGGATGTCCTCGTCGGCATTCCACATGTTGGACATATCGTAGTCGTCCTGCGCTTCAATGCCGGCTGTGCGTGCTACTGCAGCGGTTTCTGCATGTACTTCCTCGATGAGCGCCCGGATAGAGAACTCGTTGAAGTTCACGTTCGTGACGCAGGCGAACAAGCCGTTCACCACGAGCTCGCACGTGCGCTCGCCGGTGCTGCCCGCCGTCTCGCACGTGCGCGCAAGCCCCACGAGCGCGCCGGTGAGCTCGTCTTGCAAGCCGGCAACGTCCGCCGTCTTCCCGCATACGCCCATCTGCCCCGTGCAGGCCTCGCATTTCGCGGTCTGCTCGCATTGGAAGCAAAACATCTGATCGGTCATCTCAAGCTCCTTGTCTCGTCTTTCGTCCAGCGCTTTCGCCAAGTGACTGATGGAAAAATAGGGAACTCGGCTGTACGTGTATGTTGTATTTACAACATAAGTCTCAAATGGTTTGATTATTTGCCTCAGCGGTTCATGCAGCGGGGCGGTCTGCGGCATTGCCATGAGTGGTAGGATGGAGCCGTCGATAATGCCGGAGACCCGAGGAGGGAACATGATACGCGAATTGGTCACGGACGAGGAGATCCTCTCGAAGCCCTGCGAGCCCGCTACGGTCGAAGACGCCGATTTGGCCCAAGACCTGCTTGACACGCTCGATTCCATCGAGGACGCCGCCTGTTTGGCAGCCAACCAGATAGGCGTGTCGAAGGCCGTCATAGTCTATAAGAACGAGAAGGACCGTGCGCATGTCATGTTCAATCCCGCCATGAAGCGCGCCCTGCGTCCGGCGCGCACCGAGGAAGGCTGCCTCACTCGCGAGGGGACGACGAAGGTTACGCGTTACGACCAGGCCACCTTCACGTACCAGGAGCTCGTCGACGGCGTCCTCATTCCGCGGAAGAAGGAATGCCGTGGTTGGACCGCGCAAATCCTGCAGCACATGATCGACCACTGCAAGGGCAAACTCGTATAGTGCGTCGTGGAAGCGCGGGGGGCCGGCATGCCGAACGATGCGGCATGCCGGCCCCTCCTTCGTTGCGGCCTGTTTAGGCGATGCCCATCCAGAAGCTGATCAGGGGCGTGTATCCCATGATGAAGATGATGACGCCCAGGACGGGGATTCCGTATGTGCACCAAAGGCGAAGCGCGGCCGGGAACTTGATGCCCTTGCCCGCGTCGGCTTCTGCCAGGAAGTTGTCCCAGCCCCAGCCCCATTTGCTGCAGCAGAAGATGGCGAAGATGATGCCGCCGAGCGGCAGGATGTTGTTCGAAACGATGAAGTCCTCGATGCTCGAGATGTCGCCGATGCCCGGGATGGCAACGTCGCTCCAGACGTTCAACCCCAAGACGCAGGGTATGCTCAAGAATGCGAGCATCACGCCGTTGCGGATGACGGCCTGCTTGCGCGACCAGTTCCAGCGGTCCATGCACCAGGTGACGAGCAACTCGAACACGCCGATGACTGTCGAGAGCGCTGCAAAGCCCATGAAGACGAAGAACAAGGCGCCCCAGACGTTGCCGAGCGGCATTTGGCCGAACACGACCGGGAGCGTCTGGAACACGAGCGACGGGCCCGCATCGGGGTTGAGGCCGTAGGCGAAGCAGGCGGGGAAGATGATGAGGCCTGCGATGATTGCCACGCCGGTGTCCATGCCGACCGTGGAGAGCGCCTCGCCGGTGAGGCTGCGCTCGCGTCCGATGCGCGAACCGAAGATGGCCTGTCCGCCCATGCCGACGGACAGCGAGAAGAAAGCCTGGCCCATGGCGGCGTAGACGGCGTTGCCGAACGACCCGATCTGCTCGGCGGGCGTGTCGCCGGCGAACAGGTGGCCGAAGTCGGGAAGCAGGTAGAACGAGAGGCCCTCGCCGGCACCAGGCAGGGTCACGGAGCGTATGCACAGGGCTATCATGATCACGAGCAATGCCGACATCATGAACTTCGAGACCCGTTCGACGCCTTTCTCGATTCCGAGCGCGCAGACGATGACGCCCACGGCTACCGACACGAGCATCCACGCCATCATCTCGGAGGGATTAGACACCATCGCGCCGAACGCGGCGGCCGTAGTGTCGGCAACGGCTCCGTCGAAGATGCCCGATGCCATCTTCGGGATATAGGAGAGCATCCAACCGCAGATGGTCGTGTAGAACATGAGCAACAGCATGGAGCCCACGTAGCCCCACCAACCGAACCATCCGAAGTTCTTCTTGGAAGGCAGTACGTCGAAGGACCTCGCCGTCGACTTCTGGCTTGCGCGGCCGACCGCGAATTCCATAACCATGACGGGTAGGCCGAGCACCACGAGGAATATCAAGTACAAGACGATGAACGCCGCGCCGCCGTACTGTCCGGTGATGTAGGGGAACCGCCAGACGTTTCCCAAGCCGATGGCGCAACCGGCCGCTACGAAAATGAAACCGAGGCGAGACTTGAAATGCTCGCGCTTCTCCTCTGCCACAACACGCTCCCTTGCTATCGAAACACAACCGCACGAGTGTATCATGCCGTCCGCGACGACGGGAGACGCTCTTTTCCTGGCAGGCGATCCCGCGTTGCCGTCCGTGCCCGAGAAGCCGAGCTCGGCGGCAGGACGCTTGCCTACAGCTGCTCGCGTTTTGAAACTATTGGGTCAGTAGCTGCGCAAGCGGCTACGCGTCCTGCCGCCGAGCTCGGCTTCTCGGGCACGGACGGTGGGTTTTACCGCAGGACGTTTACCGTCCCAGGCGGCGTTTGTCGAGCAGCCGGTTGCGGGCATAGATCGCCCAGTTCGCCCCCAGTGCGGCGAGGTTGATGATGTACACGGCAAGTACCCAGTTCACGTTGCCGCCGACGAATTTCGAGGCAATGCCCGCGATGTAGCCGAAGGTTATGAGGGCCAGAAACGCGCTCGACGTTCCAACGGCCGTTTTCGACTTCCACGCCTTCATGGCGTTGATGGGCCATGAGAGGCCGAAGCATACGAGCATTACCGCTTCCAGCAAAGCAGACATAGTTGCGCCTCCAGACTACATGAGGCGCCGTGCGCGTCCCATCTTTCAATTGCGTTCTACTAGGGTATAAGCGTGTTCCCAAAGAGTGTCCACGTCGAATTCGAATGTTCACATGAGCGACATCTCGGGGCTCCCGAGACGGGCCGAAAGGCTTGCTTTTCAGCGATGAGGCCTGCCCATGCGGTTTGCCGGGCGGCTCGAATCGGTGTCTTCCGGCATTCGGTCATGCGGGCTGCGGCCCCGACCGCCTTGCCCGAAAGGGGGACGATGGCCATCGGGCGGCTCAGGCGGACGGTTCGACCCTGCATGGGGATGGTCTTCGGCGTCCGATGCGCGCAACCCAGCCAGGCCCACGCCTTCGGCGAGCGCCGTAGCGACTCCCGCAACGCCGTTGATGACCTCGCTGATATGGGTCTCTTTTGCCTCCTGTGCCTTTTCTTCCGATTCACGCCGGAACTTCTCCTCCTCCCTCTGGTCTGCGCGTGCCTGTTCGGCTTGCACGGCATCTCCAAGTCCCGCGCCGCAGAGGGGGCATTTCATGTTCTCGTCCGCTTCTACGTACGAATCGCAGTATTCGCATGTGACCTTCACGTCTGTCTCCCGTTCCCTTGTTTTTTCGCATTGGTTGTTCTTTGCATGATGGGATTTTCGCTGCCGTAGCTGAAAACTGTCTGAACTATGGCGTGGGATGTGGACGTCATTGGGTCTATACTTCTTGGGAATCATTTGGAAGGCGAAGGAGGCCAGCATGCCCGAAAGGCGCGAACCCGTGAAGATCATCCTCGTGACCGGTTACCTGGGAGCGGGGAAGACGACGCTTCTCAACTATATCCTGTCGAACGACCGCGACATGCGCGCGGCCGTCATCGTGAACGACATCGGCGAGGTCAACATCGACGAGAGCCTGATACGCGAAGGCGGGCTCTCGCAGGCCGACAGCGTGATACCGTTGACGAACGGCTGCATCTGCTGCACGCTTTCCGAGGACTTGGCCGCCCAGCTCGGCGAAATCGCCGGAACGGGCGAGTTCGACTACATCGTCATCGAAGCGTCGGGCATTTGCGAGCCCATGCCCATCGCCTACACGATCTCGGAGTTCTGCGACGACTCCGTCGAGGGCGGTGCGCCGCTGGCGCTCGACAACATCGTCGCCGTCGTGGATTGCGCGCGGATGATCGACGAGTTCGACGGCGGAGAGCGCCTGCTCGACGACTTGGAGGAAGACGACGTCGAGAGCCTGCTCGTCGAGCAGATCGAGTTCTGCACGACAATCGTGCTGAACAAGACCGACCTGGTGAAGCCCGAGCAGGTGGACGAGGTGCGTGCAATCGTGCGCAGCTTGCAGAGGGATGCGGTTATGGTCGAGGCCGAGCATGGGGTCGTGCCGCTCGAGGAGCTGCTCGACACCGGGCGCTTCGATTTCGATTCCGTGTACGAGTCGGCGGCGTGGCTCGACATCATGATGCACGGCGGCGAAAGCCACGATCACGACCATGACCACGACCACGACCATGACCACGACCATGACCACGGTCATGCGCATCACCATCACCACCATGGAGACGACGAGCTCGAGTACGGCTTCTCGTCTTTCGTGTACATGCGCCGCAAGCCGTTCGACCTCGACGCGTTCTCCGAATTCGCCGCCGAATGGCCGAATTCAATCATTCGCACGAAGGGAATGGTGTGGGTAAGCGAGCAGCCGGACGTCTGCTATTTGCTCGAGCAGGCGGGTGCGCAGCGCGTGTTCATCGACAACGGCCCGTTCGTTGCGGCACTTCCCGCCGATGAACGCGAGCAGGTGCTTGCCGAGAATCCCGGCATTGCCCAGAGGTGGGACGAAGAGTGCGGCGATCGGCAGATCATGCTCGTCTTCATAGGGCGAAACATGGACCAGGACGCCATAGAGGCCGCGCTTGACGCGTGCCTCGTGGGCTAGGCGTTTCGCATGGAGAAGGAGCTGACGGCCGTCGAAAACGCCAGCGTGCTTTCGGCTTTGCCCGAAGGCGAGGTGGCGGTCATCCTGAAAGTGGGAGGCGAGGGCGCGTTGCGCCAGCACTTCCTGGACATGGGCGTTATTCCGGGCGCGCATATAGAGTGCGTGAAAAAGGCGCCGCTGGGCGATCCGCTCGAGTTTCGCATCCACGGCTACGAGCTCACGCTGCGCAAGGACGATGCGGACCGCATCGACATAGAAATCATCGATCCAAAAGCTTCCGACCATGTGTCGGCGTTCGACCCGAACCTCGCCGACGCCGATGCGGAGCATCCGGGCCTAGGCGAGGGCGGGCGCTTCCATTCGCGCGCCGACGAAAACCCCCTCCCCGATGACGCCACGCTGACGTTTGCGCTTGCGGGCAATCAGAACTGCGGCAAGACGACGCTGTTCAACCAGTTGACGGGCTCAAACCAGCATGTGGGCAACTTCCCGGGCGTAACGGTCGACCGAAAAGAAGGCCCCATCAAGGGCTTTGACAAGACGAACGTCGTCGATTTGCCCGGCATTTACTCGATGTCGCCTTACAGTAGCGAGGAAGTCGTTTCCCGGCAGTTCATACTCGACGAGAAGCCGAGTGCGATCATCAACATCGTCGACGCCACGAACATCGAGCGAAACCTGTACCTCACGATGCAGCTCATGGAGCTCGATGTGCCCATGGTCCTCGCTTTGAACATGATGGACGAGGTGCAGGGCAACGGGGGCTCGATTCGCGTGAACGAGCTCGAGGCGGCGCTCGGCATTCCCGTCGTTCCCATCTCGGCCGTGAACAACGAGGGCGTCGGGGAGCTGGTGAACCATGCTATCCACGTGGCACATTACCAAGAGCGTCCAGGACGTCAGGATTTCTGCGATGCGAGCATAAACGGCGGCGCGGTTCACCGCTGCCTGCACGGGATCATGCATCTCGTCGAAGACCACGCCGTTCGGGCGGGCATTCCGACGCGCTTCGCCGCAACGAAGCTGGCCGAAGGCGACGAGCACGTCCTGGAAGCACTCGAGCTGTCGCAGAACGAGATCGAGATGATCGAGCATATCGTCGAGCAGATGGAAGAGGAACGCGGACTCGACCGCGCCGCCGCCATAGCCGACATGCGCTACTCCTTCATCGGCCGCATCGTGTCTCGCACGGTCGTGAAGCCGCGCGAGAGCAGGGAAAGCATGCGGAGCAACGCGATCGACAAGCTGCTTACGGGGAGATGGAGCGCCATCCCCATGTTCATCGTCATAATGGGCGTCATATTCCTGCTGACGTTCAACGTCATCGGCCCGTTCTTCCAAGATCTCATCCAGATGGGCATCGACGCGGTAACCGATGCGACCGCAGAGGCCCTCGAGTCAGCCGGAGCCGACCCGGTGCTCGAGTCGTTCATCCTGAAGGGCGCCTACAACGGCGTGGGGACGGTGCTGTTGTTCTTCCCGCTCATCGTCGTGATGTTCTTCTTCCTGTCTTTGCTCCAGGACACGGGCTACATGGCGCGCGTGGCGTTCTTCATGGACCGGGCGTTGCGCAAGATCGGCCTGTCCGGCCGCTCGATCGTGCCCATGATCATGGGTTTCGGCTGCACGGTGCCGGCCGTCATGGCGACGCGCACGCTTCCGTCCGAGCGAGACCGGAAACTGACGATCCTGCTCACGCCGTTCATGAGCTGCGTGACGAAGCTGACGATCTACGGCTTCGTGGCGCAGGCGTTCTTCCCCGACCAGGCCGGTTTGGTAATGATCGGGCTGTACCTGCTCGGCATCGTGATCGCAATCGTCATGGGGCTCGTCACCCACAATACGGCGTTCAAGGGCGAGGCCGTTCCGTTCGTCATGGAGCTGCCGAACTACCGCATGCCCTCCGCTAAAAGCGTCGGGCGACTTGTGTGGGACAAGTCGAAGGATTTCATCACGCGCGCGTTCACGGTCATATTCGTCGCGACGATCATCGTCTGGTTCCTGCAGTCGTTCAGTCCGCAGCTTGCCCTGATCGACGATCCGGAGGACAGCATACTGGCGATGTTCGCCGGTTTCGTATCGCCGTTGTTCGCGCCGCTCGGGTTCGGCGATTGGCGCTTCGTGACGGCGCTCATTGCCGGGTTCATGGCGAAGGAGACCGTCGTCTCGTCGTTGTCCGTGCTGTTCAGCGGACCGTCGGCGCTTGTGGCAGCGCTTTCGCCGGCTGCCGCGGCGAGCTTCCTCGTGTTCTGCTTGCTCTACACGCCCTGCGTTGCCGCCATCGCTGCGATCAAGCGGGAACTCGGCGGCAGGTGGGCGCTCTTAATCGTCGTGGGGCAATGCGCCATCGCCTGGGTGGTTGCGCTGGCTGCATATTTGCTCGGCATGGCCATGGGGCTGGGCTAGCCATGCAATCTCGATGATTGATCGAGGTTATAATGCAGTGTCGACAAGGCTTGATCCCCGAAAGGAATTCATGATGAAACGTGATGCCCAGACATGGGCCAATTACGGTGAGGCGTTCGCCTTTCTCGGCAATTCGCTTCTCGCGCCCATGAACCAGACCGGCACGGTCGGCCTGTTGCCGGAGTTCTGGCAGCAGTTCCCGACGTTCGGCGACGTGAAGGTCGCGCTTTGCATTCGGATCGCCGAGGCGCTCGATGCCGCCGACGGCGAGCGCGCCGAGGAGATCGCGTCCCAACTCGGCGAGTTCGTCGAAGGGCATCCGGGTGCTTGGATCGGCAGGCTCGTCACGGCGGCGACAGAGGCTGCCGCAGGTAGTTACATTGTGCGTTTGCTCGAGCTGTCGAGCGCGCTTCTGGCCACGGTCTAGGGAGGTATGAGGCTATGGGATTGCTCGAACGCAGCGATGCGTATTGGAGATTCGCGGGACAGTGCACGCAGTGCGGGCATTGCACGAAGGCGTGCGAGTCGCTCGTCGCGGCCGATATGACGCTCGGTGACATCGCGAAAGCGATGCTTGCGCACGAGCGGGCAGCCGAAGACGTAGATGACTTGCGATATCGGATTGTCACTGACGGTCAGCTGACGCAGGCCGTGCGCGGTTGCTTCTTCTGCACATCGTGCAAGAACACCTGCTTCGCGCATAACGACGTGTGCGACCTCATATACAACGCGCGCGTCGATTACCAGAACCTCGGCCTCATACCGCGCGATGCATGGTCGAGCGTGCTCGTCGACGAGGAATGGGATATCTTCACGGCGTACCGTGCTATCCACGGCATCGGCTATACCGATCTCACCCGTCATGTCGAAACGGACGAGCACGAGGCGGAAACCGGGTTTGACGTCGCATTCTTCCCCGGGTGTTCGCTTGCCGCCTACGGCCCGGAGCTCACGCGCGAGATTTTCGAGTCCGTCGAGCAGCTGGGTGGCAAGACGACGATGATCGACCACTGCTGCGGCTCGTCGCTCAAGAGCGCCGGGTTCTTCGATCGCGCGGAGGCGCTGTGCGATTTGAATTCGCGCGAGATCGCTCAATCGGGAGCGAAGCAGCTCGTGTGCGTCTGCCCCGGCTGCGCTAACGACATGCGTAAGGCGCTTGCTCGTACCGGGGTCGACGTCGAGGTCGTGTCGCTCTCGGCGTTCCTGACGGATCACGGCTTCAAAGCCAAGAAGCCCCTCCCGGATACCCCGATTTGCATCTCCAAATCTTGCCAGGACCGCGATGGCACCTATCTCGAAGAGACGTGCGAGGTTCTCGGGCTCGATTCTCGGACCCCTTCCATCTTCCATGGATGCTGCGGGGCCGGCGGCGCCGTGAGCGCGTTTCAGCCCGAACGCCAGGCCACGCAAGCCGATTCGAAGCTCTCGTTCGCGCCCGACGGGTCGACCGTGGTCACGATGTGCCCGACGTGCACCTACACGTACGCGTTCCGCATGATGAGCGAGCCGCGCGCTATCTCGAACAAGCACTACACTGAGCTGCTCTTCGAGAGCCAATTCGATTGGGACATGGTGTTCTACCAGCTCAACAGCATGTGGTATGGGGAATACGGCGACTGGCTCGCGCAGGTGTTCGCGTAGCGGAACGGAGATGGCGATGAATACTCAAAACGATAAGGTCGTAGCAATCATCGGGTACGGCACGGCGGGCGTGAATGCGGCGATCGCGCTGCGCACGTCGGGGTACGACGGGGTGGTGCGCGTGTTCTCCGACACGGACATCCCTCCGTACAGCCCCATCCTCACCTCGTATTACGCATGGGGGGAGAAGTCCTACGAGGAGTGCTTTCCGTGGAGCGAGGAAGAGCTTGCTGACCTGAGGCTCGACGTGCTGGCGGACAGCGCGGTCGTCGAGCTCGATCCCGAGGCGCACGTCGTGAGGACGGCGGCCGGGGAGTACCCGTTTGCGAAATGCGTGGTTGCAACGGGCGCGACGCCTGCATGCTGGGGCTTTCCCGGAGTCGAGGGCGATGATGCCTACGAGCCGCTCGTCCTCCGATCGATGGACGATGCGGAGCGCTTGAAGACGACGCTCGAGAATCCCGCCTGCAAGCGCGTGCTGATCAGCGGGGCGTCTATGGTGGCGCTCAAGACGCTCGAGGCCTGCCTCAATCGCGGCAAGGCCTGCACGCTCGTGGGCATGAACGACCACGTGCTTGACTTCAACGCGTTTCCGCAGGCGGCACAGCGTTTCGAGAAGGGGTTGCGCGAACAGGGCGTCGAGCTGCGCCTCGGCCAGACGATATCGTCGGTCGTGCGCAAGGATGTCGAAGGCGGGTTCGAGGGCCGTGAGCTCGAAGTGACGTTCTCGAACGGCGAGGTCGGCGTGTTCGACGAGATCTCGGTCTCGCACGGCATGAAGTCGAACCTCGATTTCGTGAAACCAGGTACGCTCGAGGTTGACCGCGCCCTCGTCGTCGACGAGTTCATGCGCACGAGCGATCCCGATGTCTATGCGGCGGGGGACGTGGCACAGGCAACCGAGCTCATTTCGGGCGAGAAACGGGTCGTGGGCATTTGGAAGAACGCGGCCTTGCAGGGTGCTTGCGCAGGACGCGTCATCGCCGCAGAGCTTGCGGGGGAGGATGTTCGAGGCGAGTGCGCCAAAGGCAAGTACGCTCTCGATGACTCGATATCCACTAACACGATTGCCGTTAACGGGATCCTTTTCATTTCCGCCGGCACGATCGAGCTCTCAGACGACCGATACCTCGAGGTTCGCGAGGACGACGACATGACGGTCGTGTGCCTCTACCAGAAATGCGATGGCGCAGACGATCGGCTCGTCGGCTTCAACGTCGTGTGCGACCATGACGAGGAGGGCGGCGTTGCATACGACACCGGAGCGATGCTGACCCTGCGTATCGAACGGGGTTTGTAAGGGGTGTATGTGCTGCGGCGGGGGAGCGCCCCCCTTGCTGCGGTTTCGACGCATGAAAAAACGCCATCGTTCTCGCGGACGATGGCGTTTTTGCTTGCAGCGCGGATTGCCGGGATTGGAGGGAGAAGCAACCCGCTATGCTTCAGACCTCCTTCAGTATAAGATAATGTCTATTAAAAGACAAGCACTATTTTTGGACATCATTCTTTGCTGCAGCTGGCATAAGTTCCTAGAAGCTCGGCGCCTCGTAACGGCTTGGTGGTGGAATCCTCGCTCCGATCTTGCTCCGGCGGCCCGTGCGGCCGCGATCCTGCTCTGGCGGCCCGTGCGGTCGCGGCTTCGTGCAGCTGAGGCGCGTGCGCTTGCGACGTTATTGTTTCATGAAAGTGTTGACTGCAAAATCGCGCTTGTTTGTGAATCGGCGCTGCAGAATCGCACTTGTTTGTGCATTTTCAAAAAACAAGTGCGATTTCACAGCAGATTTCAATAAACAAGCGCGATTTTGCAGTCAACACTACTTCAGCTCCAAAAAACTTGAGTTGCCGATGGTCTGGCGTCCCGATGGTGGAACCGCGTCGGATGATGACGGAACCGCGTCGGATGATGCGGCAGGGCTTCAGTTATGCTCTCGCCGGGCGGCGCGTTAGGGTTTTCGAAACGGTTCCGACAAACAATGACTAAAAACTCCGTGGAGAAAGCGTGAGCCGTTTTGCGCCGAAAACCATGGATATGTAACCCGTACATTACATATTCGCGAAAAGCTGGCCGAAATTCGATTGCTCAAAAAACGTGGGAACCAGTTTTCATAGTACCAATAAGGTCTCTGATACACTACTTCGCGAGGGGGGAACCAAATTGCGAATTCCTTAGGTTCTGGTCAAACCATTCGCCCGTTCCCCCTTCATTATCGAGCCGCACGATCCGCGCTTATGCCCTGCTGGACCCACGCCGATCGACCCGAGCTTGCGCCCAACCGGGCCCGCGCCGATTGGCCCAGACTTGCGCTCAGTCGAATTCGCGCCCCGCGCCGTCCAGAGCCCGGCTACACGGCCGAAGCTCCTCGGCATAAAGAGGGGGCGGTCTCGAAGGGCCGCCCCGCGTTGCGAATTCGGTTTCTGCAGTCGAAAACGTTACAGGCAGAATCCGGGGGTCACGCCGATTTCATGGTCGGAAATCCAGGCGTTGAGCGGGTTGCCGGCATCGTCAGTTGCGGCGAAGCCGGATGTCCAGGTCATGCTCAGGGAGCGTTGCCACCATGGGCAAGCTTCACCGGGCATGACAATCCCGTTGCCGTTGTTGCCGACGAACAAGCGCTCGAGTTTGGCGTTGTCATCGTTTCCCGAGACGCCCAGATCGGAGAATACCTTGTATTGCTTTCCTTCGGCGTTGTAAGTAGCAGCGGGAATGCCGGATCCGCCGACGATGTCGTTCGGCGACACGCTGCCCCCGATTTCGGCAAGCGAAGGCAACCACAGCTTGTCGGACGTCGAGGAAACGGCGCCCGGCGTCGTGTATGCAGAGCTGTTCGTCTTTTTGCTCGCGGATTTCAGGACGCTTTTCAGGTCGCTCGGAAGCATGGCTTCAAACTCGCTGTTTAGCCACGACCGCATCTCGGATTTCTCCCAACCTCCTGCGTTAGACCCGCTCTCGTTCATGGAATGCGCCGCTGGCGCATCGGAGAACAAAAACGTCAGTCCGGCTTTTCCGCCATCGGAAAGTTCGTCATGGCGTATGCCGGCGACCATCACGTGGCAAACCGTTCCGTCTGAAAGCGTGATGCTCTTGGTCGTTCCATCGAGCTTCCCGTTGGCGTTTAGCAGATTGTATTTCTGCGCGATTTCGAGGCCTTCGTCATCGCTAGGTGCCTCCGATATTTCAGATGCAATGCTCGAAAGCTCAGGCCAGCTATAGCCGTTTAGCGATTCTTTTGCAACGGGGCCGTTTTGCGAGCACCCGACAAGCACCAGGACGATGGCGATTGCAAGAGCCGCTGAGGCGAGTAGCCACCCAACATGGTTCGCATCGGTTGTTATGCTTTGGCGATTGAACACTCTAATCTCCTGTCGGGGCACCAGTTGTGCCCGTTTCGTTCTTGAGCACGGCGACGATGAGCGCGATGAGCGCGGGGTAGTAAGGCTCTTCTGCGTTTCGGTCCACAAGCTTCTTGCAGTCGTCGATCCACGTGAAGAGGTAGTCTTCGCAAAAATCGGCGTATGCTTCTGCGAATGCCCCTTCGCCCGTGTCCTCGTGGCGTTTCGCGAGAATGGAAAGAAAGGCGAGGAGGAAGCGCAGGTGGTCAGGGGGAGCAATCTCCTTCGAGTCCAGTTCGATGCCGAACTGGCGGTAAATCGCCTCGACTTCGACTGCCGCCCGACCGAACAACGTGTGCTCCTTTTCGAGATAGTACGAGGCGTAAGGCGGTGCTTCCATGCGCATCGAGCCTATGAAAAGGCGCGTGTATGCGAGTTGCGCCGCCGTCAGCGATTCGAATCCCCTGCTCTTCGCAAGCGCATCTTCGACGAGGTCCGCGAAACCGCCGAGCTCGTTCGTGTCTAGGGAGGCGAGCCCCCTTGTCGTTTCCTCGATGCTGGTTGCAGGGTACGTGAAGGCCTGCGAAAGCGCTGCGAGCAATGCTGCGTTAGCTACGCCCATCGTTTGCTTAACGTTCTCTACCATGTCTTATGGAACTCCCGAATGTAATAGACATGTGGGTCGGTTCCTTGCTCGGGTTGAAGCACGGAAGCATCGTACATTTCCTTAAGCTGGTGAATCTCGCCGTAGATATCCTCCTCGTCGCCGAAGATGCGCGCGTGGGCCGGGCAGGCTTCCACGCAGCGGGGTACGTCGCCATGGTAGACGAGGTGCTTGCACATCTGACACTTGAGCGAGGCTCCCTCGTTGATTTGGGGCAGGCCGTATTCGTCGAGTGCGGGATCGTGCATAGGGTAGTCTTTCTTGACAGCCTCTTGCACCTCGGCGCCGTTTGCCGTGCAGTCCTTGAGCAACGTCTTGACGCTGCCCAGGTCGCTTGCGGCCGTGTTCTTCGGTGCGCGCGAGATAGCGTGATACGGGCAAGCTTCGGCGCAGGCACCGCATGCGATGCACTTTTCGGTATCGATGACTGTCAGTCCCACGTCATCTTTGTGCATGGCACCTGTGGGGCACACGTTCACGCATGTTGCGTTGGCGCAATGGTTGCACATGACGGGACGGTAGCTGTAGCGCAGCTTGGGGAACTTGCCCGTGGTCTCTGCGAGGTGGTAGCTGAAATGCACGCCTTGCGGTACTTCGTTTTCGATTTTGCACACGATGTCGCACATGCCGCATCCGACACAATCGTGAAGGTTGATGATCATTGCGTAACGGGTCATTATGCGCTCACCTTCTTAATCTTCACGCGGGCGAAGCCGCCGTGGCGAGCGGTATTGCCGCTGATGCGGTCGTAAGCAACGGGAAGGATCTCGTTGTTGTTACCGCCGCGCGGCTTGGCCTTGGCGTAATCGGCAGCAGCCACGTGACCAAAAGCCCAGTGGCCCTGGCCGTAGCACTTGATGACTACGCCGGGACGGGTGCCTTCCCAGCCCTTGGCCTTGACCGTGATCTTGCCTTGGACTGATTCGACCTCGATGTCGTCGCCGTCCTTCAGGCCGAGCTTCTCCATGTCCTCGGGGTTGATCTTGAGGACGTCTTCCCAGGCTTCGTCGCCGAGGTCGAGATCCTTGAACTCTTGGAATAGCGGCAAGTTGGCCGAACGACCCTCGCGGCTCAGGCGGCTGCGGTGCTCGCTGAAGATGAAGGGGTACTCGTCTGGGTCGCCGAAACGCACGGGCGTCTCGAAGTGCGGCACGTAGCACAGGCCCTCGCGCGCCTCGTAGCCCCACAGCTCCATGCACTCGTCGACGCTCTTGGAGTACGTCCACGCCTTCTTCTCGAGCTGCTCTTTCAGCGTCTCGCTGTAGAACTCGTATTTCTTCGTCTTCGTGCCGAATTTGCCCCAGTCCTTCTTGGTCTTGGCGGGATTGGAGTTGAACACGCCCTTAGAGGTGAACGAACGCCACTGGCCGAGGTCCTTGCCCTGGCCCTTCTTGCCGTCGGTGCCGTCCCAGACCGGCGCGGTGCGCCACTTGGTGACGATTTCGGCGAAACTCGACTCGCTCGTCGGGCGATTGCCCGTCTCGGGGTCTACGAACGCCTTCGAGAAGTACTTGTAGACCTTGTCGAAGCCCTTTTCCTTGAGCTTCTCGGCGATGGCCCAGGCGAGCTCGGTCTCGTCGGCCTTGGTGTCCCAAAGCGGCGTGATGACCGGTTGCTCGATGGCCACGTAGGTCACGAGGTTCTGGTAGTTCTTGACGTAGCCCCAGTGCTCGAACATGTGATGTTTCGGCGGCAGCAGGATGTCTGCGAACTGGGCCGACTCGCTGGGGTTCATGGTGATGCACACGTAGAAGGGTACCTTGGCCATGGCCTGCTCCCAGCGCTGTGCGCCGGTGCACGAGAAGGCGTAGTTGCAGTACTTGGACATCAAGAACTTGATCTCGTAGGGGTCTTCGTTGAGGATAACCTCGGCGAGGTTGTTCGTGAGCACCTGGTTCGAATGTTTCCCTGAACCGATGGCCGGCCACTCGATGCGGTTGCGATGGTCGCACTTGGGCTCTTTCTCGAACTTCTTGGCGAGGCTGTCACGGTAGGGCCTGTGGTCAGGCCACGGGTTCACGTCGACGCTCGCGGAATGCTGCGAGCCGCCCTTGTTCTCGAAGCTGCCGACGAGTCCGTTGAGCGCCTCGGCGGCCATGGCGCCGTAGATGCCGTTGGGTTGGTTGGATACGCCAGGGCTCATCCACGAGCATGACGCAGTGCCGTATTTCGCAAAGTCCTTGGCGACCTTCGTGATGTCGGCGGCGTCGATGCCGCAGATCTCGGCAGCCCACTCGGGGGTCGTGTCCTTGAGCACGAGGTTCCACCATTTAACCAGGCCATAGCCCTGGTTGTACTGGAACAGGTCCTCGTTGACCTCTTCGCCGGCGACGAACATGTTGACATGCTTGTCGTAGAAGCCCGAGAGCTCGTAAGCCTGCAGGCCCGTCTTGAAGTCGCCCACGAAATCCTTGTTCCACTTGCCGATCGTCAGGATGACGTGCGCGATGGCGCATGCGAGTGCGCCATCGGTGCCGGGGATGATCGGCAGCCATTTGTCGGCCTTCGCCGCCGTGGGCGTGTAGCGCGGGTCGATGACGATGATGTGCGCCGCATCCATGATTTGGCCCCAATGGCTCATGATGGCGGGCTGCTGGCGGTTCGACCCGATGGGGTCGGTCGACCACATCAGGAAGTACTTGGTGTTTTCCATGTCGTAGTCACGGTAGGAGTACATGCCGTTGACGGCCCACGACGCCGCCTTCTCGGCCTCGGCGCAGATCGTCGCATGGCCGTAGTAGTTCGGCGTGCCCATGAGGGCGGGGAAGTAATGGTACAGGGCGTCGCCCACCTCGGACGAGCGGCCCTTTATGAACATGAATTTCTCGGACTCCTTGTTATCGTGGAGTTCGAGGAGCTTGTCGGCAATGGTATCGAGTGCCTCGTCCCAC
>ODAI012037099.1_pt1 | contig 36386 bp, 36 predicted proteins | sample 1539321 | NCBI WGS metagenome assembly ODAI01 (sample SAMN02144231, study PRJEB22623) | gut metagenome | biome: sheep rumen | host: Ovis aries | place: New Zealand
ATGATTCTCTTAACCTCAAGACCTGCGATCTTACCTGCGTCCTTAGTTGCCTGACGCTGTGCGTCATTGAAGTATGCGGGAACTGTGATTACAGCTTCAGATACTTTCTCGCCAAGGTACTGCTCTGCATCAGCTTTGAGCTTCTGAAGGATCATAGCTGAAATCTGCTGAGGTGAGTATTTCTTTCCGTCGATTGTACGACCGTTGTCTGTACCCATATCTCTCTTGATCGAAGCGATTGTATTGTCTGCATTTGTAACTGCCTGACGCTTAGCGGGCTCACCAACTATTCTCTCGCCGTTCTTTGTAAAAGCAACGATTGAAGGTGTTGTTCTGGCTCCCTCTGCATTAGCGATAACAGTAGGCTTTCCACCTTCCATAACTGCTACGCAGCTATTTGTTGTACCTAAGTCGATACCGATAATTTTACTCATTTCTACTTTTCCTCCGTTATAAAAATTGAATTATTTACGTATTGATATACAGTGATATTGATATGTCTTTTCTCTATACCACTCACTGGGTAACACCAACCATGCTGTGTCTGAGCACGGTGTCGTGGAACATATATCCCTTTTGAAGTTCCTGTGCAACAATTCCAGATTCATATTCCTCGCTTTCCACCTGCATAACCGCATTGTGGAAGTTGGGATCGAATTCTTTACCCACAGCTTCAATCGGGGTTACTCCAAGATCTTCCATCTGCTTCATAAGCTGCTTATAGATCTTGTTCATACCGTCTGCAAAAGCTCCGTCTTTTTCCGCTTCGGGAACTGCCTGAAGTCCTCGCTCAAAATTATCTATTACAGGGAGAAGCTTCTCGAGAATGCTTCCCTGGCCCTGCTCAAACATCTGGGCTTTTTCTTTGTCAGTTCTTTTTCTGAAATTATCAAACTCAGCAACCTGTCTTATAAGTCTGTCATTGAGTTCATCAATTTTTTCTTTGAGAGGGTCCTTTTTTTCTTTTTTATTAAAAAGACCTTTCTTCTTATCTCCTGATTCTTCTTCGGAAGTTTCTTCATTCTCTTCCGCGGAAGCTTCCTCTTCAGAAGCTTCTGCCTCGGCTTCGGCTTTTTCAGCAGCCTCTTTATTCTCCTTGGCTTCCTCTTCAAGCTCTTCCATGATTTCTTCGAGAACTTCCTTCTCCTGCTCGTTTACTTCCTTAGCAGGTTTATCGTGAACTTTTTTCTTATCTGTACTGCTCAATTTAACTTTGCCTCCTCACTCGGTACATCCGTCATCTTACTGACTATGCACTAGCTCTTTTTCTTATACAGCTCATCAAGAGCGTATCTCATATTCTTAAGAGTCGAAATAACTTTGTCATAGTCCATTCTCTTGGGACCGATTATTCCGACTGTACCTTTCATTCCATCACCAAGTTCATAAGTTGCGGTTACAACACTGCAATCCTTCATTGCCTGAACCGGAGTTTCATTTCCGATATAAACCTGGATTCCTGTCTCTTCCGCGTCGGCAGAAAGAGTATTTTCAACGATGTTGTTAAGATCCTTGCCATCTTCAAACGTACTGATAAGTTCGCTTGCTTTGGCGCTGTCTGTAAGCTCGGGATACTTGAAGATGTTCATCGTTCCGCTTGTATATATCTGAAGGTCATCGTCAGCCGTGATAGACTCTGCCGCAGCATCAATGACGTTTCCTATAATCTCACTGTGTATGCCGGCTTCCTGTTTGACAGAAGCTATAAGTCCAAGGTTGATGTCCTCAACCGCAAGCCCGTCCAACCTTGTATTCAGCAAAATGTTGAGCTTCAACATCGTGGCGTCATCAAGCATTTCCTCGACATTTATGATCTTGTTCTTAATGACATTGCCTTCTATCACAATGGTCGCAAGAAGATGTTCTTCGTCGACCTTAGATATCTGTATGAATTTAAGTTTGTTCTTCCTGATCTGAGGTGCCGAGATCATTGTTGCATAATTGGTATCAACTGCCAGCGTCTTGGCAACCTTCTTAAGGAGTGTCTCAAGCTTCTCTTCTTTATCAAGAAGCATCTCCTTCATATTCTCCACTTCCTGCTCTTTATCGCGAAGCATCTCATCAACGTATACGCGATAACCCTGATCTGAAGGAATACGCCCCGCCGAAGTATGCGGCTGAATGATGAGCCCCATCTCTTCAAGATCCGCCATCTCATTTCTAATCGTTGCCGAGCTGAGATTAAGATCCGTGTACTTGGATATTGTGCGGCTTCCCACAGGTTCGCCCGTCTCGAGGTAGTTTCTGACTATCGCATGAAGTATTTTTCTTTTTCTATCGTCTAATTCCAAAGTGTCCACCTTCCTATGTATTCACCGGTTAAATTCATTGGACGGTAACTTGTTTTTTTGAGTGTTAGCACTCACTCAACTTGAGTGCTAACATCTTCTGTATCATAAATTATCACTCCGGACCATTAATGTCAACATACCTTTTCTAAAAAGTATATAAAGTGGTGGCTTTCATTACGACTGTGCATAAGGTATATATATGAAAATGCTTGTGTTCGGCTGCGGTGTGATTTTCTAAAATATAAAGAAGAGGGAGATGCCTCATTTCGACGTTGCTCAGAACAATCGGCATCTCCCTCTTCTTTTATTTTGAAAATCATCATCCTCGTCCAAGAACTGCGCATTTCCATATATATACCTTTTAGCCCGGACGATTATGAGAAGCCGGCACTAAACTATGTGTGCCAACCACTAAGTTCTCAATAGTTGCGGTTTTCTGAGTATTATTGATATATACTTTTTAAAGCCGCATTAGACCATGCTTTCCAGAAGGGGTGGAATTTCCCTGATTTTCTTTTTTATGAAAAATTCGCTTAGTACAAAAAGGGATATCATGTAGGTTATGGCAAGATGACTAAGTCCTCTGTAAAAAAGAGCATGTTCAAATCCATACCAGGGGTTGAGCCAGGAAATGCCAAGTGGGTTAAGGAGGCTTGCAAAAACTGTTGCAATGACAGATATCATCATTGCTAAAAGTCTGCTTTTGAAACACACGATAAGAATGGCAACAACGTTTATCAGGGTGTGGATATTTATAATAGTAAGAGCAATCCAGTTCCATTCTTTAAAAAATATATCCACAGTATTTCCGCCTTTTAGGGCAACAAATATCATGGTTATCGCAGTTGCCAATATGAAATAAAAAAGATTTATAAGTCTGACAGTCAAAAGTTTCATCGAATAGATTTTTATTATTGAAATATTACTGAAATAAGAATTTGCGATTCCACAGTTTATCTCTTCTATAGAGAAGCTCTCCGAAACCACAACTGATATAAATATAGGGAAAATAAGGGTCGAAAAAAGATCCATCGCAGTAACATGCATGATATCGCATGTTATTTCTTTTACCATGAGTCCCAAATATCCTTGAAACAAAACAGACAAGATTGTCAGAACAGCTCCGATTACGAATATCCCGGAACCTTTAATTTTTCTTAGTTCAAATCTTAAATAATCCATGTTCCCTCCTATGAGTAGAACTTTTTCCCGCTTATATATACAAAAGAAGCGCCGATTGCAATATTCAGTAATGCGGATGTAGCAAGGAACTTTGCATTATATACATTTCCGGATTCAAATGCGTACGTTCCGGCAACCGTTCCGATGTAATTTGCAATATGTACGATTTCTCTGATTGGTCCGAGAATGTAGACAAGCAGAAGTCCTGACACAACGGCTATGGGGAAGTTTTTGACATATAGTTGAATACAGTATTGAAGTATATAACAGAATGCATTTATGAAAAAAGCTATGATCAGAACACTTCCAAGCATTCTGAAATCTATATCTGCGCGAATTAAGAGCTTTGAAATCGGAATGTATAAAACAATAGAAAAAAGTATGTAGATGCTCTGATACAGCATAAATACGATGAATTTGGCTACAACAAGTTTCTTGCCGTCAAACAGTTTTGTCATCAGAAGATCCCAAGTATCATTTATATATTCTTTTGTCAAAATCATGTATCCGACAAACATCGCGCAAAAGAGCCCAACAAGCGTATTTATACCGATGAAAAAATATAGATTCACTCCGTTTTTTCCGTATAATGCAAGTACATCCCCGTTAGTCACATCAAACTTGCATAACACCGCTACCATCAAGTTACATAACACCGCAAAGCCGGTTATCACATATGTTACGCACTTGTCAGCCTGTATCTTTTTTATTTCTTCTCTTATAAGACACTGCATATGCCACCTCTTCCTTTTCCGGTAAGCGTCAGATATATGCTTTCAAGGCTGTTGTTTGGCGACACCTCATATACTTCAACATTTGCATCAATAAGAAGTTTTAAGAGTGCAGGTATTTTTTCTTTTGCCATCTCCATAAAGAATGCATCTTTTTTTCTTGCATATGTAAGTCCAATATTGTCAAAAAGCTTTGCTGTTTTTTCAGAATCATTTGTCCTTATACAATATTCCAGTCCTTCAGTTTCATATAGTTCATCAACGCTTCCTTCAAATATCTTTTTACCTCTATCGATAATGCATATTCTATCTGAAAGCTTCTCAATCTCTGCAATATTGTGGCTCGAGATAAAAATCGTACATCCGCTTTGATGCGCCAAATCTCCCAGCATCTCTCTAATCTCAAATATTCCTTTGGGGTCGAGCCCGTTAGTCGGCTCATCAAGAATAAGTACCTTGGGATTATTCAGAAAGGAAATGGCAAGCCCAAGTCTTTGCTTCATTCCAAAAGAAAACTTAGAAACTTTTTTGTCACCAACAGCGTCAAGCCCAACAAGCTTAAGAACTCTGTCCGCCTCTTCAACAGGTTTCCCAAGTATTCGCTGAAGATATGCAAGATTTTCTCTTGCCGTCAGATTGGGATAGTAATTGGGTTTACTGATAAACACGCCTACATCCTGCATTATACTGCTATCCAGATGTTTCATTTCTTTTCCGTTGTATCTGACGACGCCCGAATCAGGCTTTAACAGTCCTACCATCATTTTCATGGTCGTCGTTTTTCCGGCGCCGTTTGCGCCTATGAAACCATATATCTTACCTGCCGGAATCTTAAGAAACAAATTTTTTACCGCGATTTGATCTCCAAATCTTTTAGTTAGGTTCTCTATAGTGATTTCCATATTTTTCCTTTTTATTCTTTGCTATCCTGCACCGCGTCGGGATCATATTCAAGTATATCCCCCGGCTGGCAATTAAGTGCTTCACATATTGCTTCAAGTGTAGAAAACCTTACAGCACTGATCTTTCCTGTTTTTATCTTGGATAGATTTACATTTGATACGCCAACTTTTGCAGACAGTTCGTTCAGAGACATTTTTCTGTCAGCCATGACGCGGTCCAATCTAAGTATAATCTTGCCCATAATGTTCACCTCATGATTCCGAAATTATAAGGTTTCATCTGCTTCTTTCTGGAGAACATAACCGTAATCGAGGATACAATATATACTCCAGAACACTACTCCGGTAAGAACCGCAGGTCCAATGCCAACTGCAAGTGCCGTAAAAACGGTAATTATTATAAATGCCGCCTTAAGTTTTTTCATAACTTCTTCACTGAAAGGCGAATCACTGTTTTCAACCACTTTAAACACATTCATTATCAAGATAAAAATACCGGCAACGACAGCAAGCACAACAGCTATAATAAAGCATCCTACACCAAGCCCCTCTGCAACCATTCCCTTATTGGCAAACACTCCCGTGAAACTCACAGAACCCAACGCAATCTGTATCCCCAAATTATCTAATTCAAAAAGTTCAGTCCCATCATCACCGCATATATGTGCAACTGTTTTTCCGTTAATATTTTCTACCACAGCATTTTTATTTATGTCGTCCCTATAAGCAAATATCAACACGCCTCCGACAAGCGCCGCCACAGCAACTACTGCCATCAATACACCCAACACATTCGCAATTTTTCTTGTTGTATTACAACTCTTCTTTATATTTGCAAGCTTTACCTCATACTCTCTCATCTTTAGTCTCCCATCTGCGAATCCCTTGTCCGCACTAAATCGTTGTTTTTAATCATTTTCGTTCCGGCACATCGCCGTGTCAGGTAGCCGCGTCCGGTCACCCTGCACTATTGCTACACTCGGTCAGCTCGGTTATGCCCCGTTCATGAGTATAATATATCATCGCATTTTATACCCGTCAATAACTTTTTAATGTTAAACGATAATTATTTATCTAATTTGTTTTATTTTTTATCGAAAAGAGAGTCGAGGTCGAGTCGAGACGCTGAATAGAAGCTGAATAGAGCCGAGCCGAGACGCCGGGAAACGAGACAGGCTGAATAGCAAGACAAAACTGAGACAGACCGACGGATGGACACCACTCGGGAACTTTGAAACTCAGAGCTCGGAAACTCGGATTAAAACTCAAGAAAAGATGCCTTTCGCTTGTCGTACTTGCAAGCATCGAAAAATTTGAAAACATTCGAAATTGATGCCATACGTCCGGATTTTACAGTCTGCTCATCATCAAAAATCCGGAAATATACCATTTTCGATGCTTCAACCTCTTATTACATACTTATAAAGCATCAAAAATCATAGGTATCTATAATTTCGATGCCTTGCATAACGATCGCAAAACGATCGCAAAATTGCAAAATATCCGGACTAATGCGAAGTATGCTTGCCCGATAGTGCGTATCTGAAAACACAGACGTAGCGGGCTACGCCGAGGCTTCAATAAAAAAAGACAAAGACCACCTTCATATCCGAAAGCGTCTTTGCCTCTAAGCACTATAATATCACATTGTTTCTTTGTTTTCACTGCCACGTGGAATTTCCTATGATATAAAGCTTTTCCTATAACACAAAAAAGAAGCAACCACCGAATTTCTCCGATCATTGCTTCCAACATTTTTATATCATATTTCTTTTTCATACTCCGGCAACTGCCACATGCATCGCATCAGATATCGATGTCGCCTGAAATCTTGTCATCAACTACGTAGTAAGCCTTGTCTTCCTGTGGCTTAACGTAGATGCTGAGCTTCTTGACCTTTGTAGGATCACCCTTAAGGTCATACTGATAGTTATCCAACGATTTCTGAACAAGCTCATCGTTTGAGATATGCTTGTATGAATACTGAATCTCTATCATAACATTAGGCTTTGTTGCTGCTTTTCTTGTAGTAGTCTTCTTAGCCGTTGTCTTAGCTGCCGTCTTCTTAGCTGCCGTCTTCTTTGCAGCTGTCTTAGTAGCTGTTGTCTTCTTTGCTGTGCTTGCAGCTTTCTTGGTAGTTGTCTTCTTGGCTGTTGTTTTCTTAGTTGTTGCCTTTTTAGCAGTAGCCTTCTTTGCCGGTGCCTTCTTTGTCTCGGCAGTTGTATCCTTTACTTCAGGTGTTTTAACTTCAGTAATAAAAGTAGGATTCTTAATAGTTGCAACAGGTTTTACAACTGCTTCCGCCTTCTTAATCTCTGCCATTTCTCGTCATCCTCCTCAAAATCGCAATGATTTATGAAACTCGTTAAAACATTAAAGTGATTACGGAATTAAGTTTATCACCATTAAACTGCATTGTCAAAGAATCTGCGAAAAAACGTCAGCCAAATCATCCCATTTTATCAAGTGTAGCTTCATATGCCGATATCAAAGTAGCTGAAAAAAGCAGTCCTGCGCATATATCACTGAACCAATGCACGCCTGCCAGCACTCTTCCGACAACACCTATGAACATTACCGCACAGGCAAAGACTTTGAGTACTGTAACAAGATTCTCGTCATCATAGAATCTTTCTCTCCACGCAGCGATCGCGCTACCCATGATCGTACAGATCATAAGTACATGTGTCGAAGGAAATGAAGCCTCAAGTTCAACTTCGTCAGGCAAAAGAACCGGTCTGTAATTAAACGGAACTTTATCAAAAAGCACATACATGATAACAAGTATCACATACAAAAATCCCATGATAAGGATATCTTTATCGATCTCGGCAAGAGGTCTTTTTTCTTTTACAAGCTGAATAAATCCCGTTGCCGCAAAATATACCGCCGTAAGAATAGCGATCATCAACATAAGGTCTGTGATCTTATCCCACATAGGATTGTAAGAAATAAGATCAAGAAACACCTTATTGACCGCTGAAAATCCAACGCTGGTGCCCTCAGGGCCGATAGTCTGCTTGTCGACAAAAGTAACAAGTACCGTATATATAATCGAAATAATAAACAATAATATTGTCTTCCCGTAGCCTCTTTTTTTCATGGCACCTCCTCCATATAGCAAAAAATTATTTCTTGTACACTTCGTTTACGAACTTACGAAGTCTCTCCATTGCCCTTTCAACTTTCTCTGTCTCTATGCAATAAGCCATTCTGAAAAAGCCCGGTGCCCCAAAACCGTCTGTGGGTACGAAGATAAGATCGTACTCTTTAGCTTTTTTGCAGAATTCGATAGAGCTCTCTTCAAGCGCCTTAGGCATTATATAGAAAGTTCCGCCGGGTTTTACAACCGTAAATCCAAGCTCAACCAAAGTATCATAGATGATATTCATGTTCGTCTCATAAACGGAAAGATCCGCAGTCATGTCGCAGACTTTTGCAACAGCCTGCTGGATGATTGAAGGAGGACAGTTGTGTCCCGTTCCTCTTGAGATCTGTCCGCACATGGGAACGATAAACTCTGCGCCGTCGCACTTGGGATTAACCGCTACGTATCCGATTCTTTCTCCGGGAAGAGAAAGAGATTTGGAGAATGAGTAGCAGCTCAAAGTGTGATCGTAGAACTTTGATACATACGGAGCGTCAGCGCCTTTGAACACAATCTCTCTGTATGGTTCATCGGACAAAAGATATACCGTATGGCCGAACTCTTTTGACTTAGCCGTAAGAATCTCGGCAAGTCTTGTAAGTGTCTCTGTAGAATATGCAACTCCCGAAGGGTTGTTTGGTGTGTTTACAAGAACTGCCGCAACATCTTTTGTAAACATCTCTTCAAATTTATCAAAGTTAATCTGGAAAGTTTCCGTGTCTGCCGGAACAACCTCAAGTTCAACTCCGGCTCCCGTTATATACGGTCTGTACTCAGGGAAAAAAGGTGCAAATGCAAGTGCCTTGTCTCCCGGCTTTGTGATAGCTCTTATCGCATGTGAGATTGCACCTGCTGCCCCTGTTGTAGGGAAGATGTGCTCAGGTCCGTAGTTCATTCCAAATCTTTTATTTAAAGACTGCGCAATCTTTTCTTTATACAAAGGATTTCCGAGACTGGGAGTATATCCGTGAAGTGTCATTGTATCTTCTGTCTGCAGAAGTCTTATCATCTCATCGGTAAATTCCTGAGGAACCGCAACGGAAGGGTTACCCAGACTGAAATCAAAAACGTTCTCGTATCCGATCTCTTTTCCCCTAGCGGTAGCATATTCCGAAAGTTCTCTAATTACCGACTTTGCGCCAAGCATCTCTTTATATGTCTCGTTAATCATTATCTTCATTTCTCCTTAAGCATTAAGTAAAAACTTTGTATCTCAGTATAACACAAAAAAGGAGCTTCATCATTTGAAACTCCTTTTTATTTTTGGGGATATATATTCATTTTAGCCTTTTACAATCCTCTTATTATGCTAAGATAATCCTGCCTCTGGTCAACAACAGCGTAAACAGTTATGACCTTATTAATCTCATCAATTTTGTAAAACACAAGATCCATCTTTGTTATTAAGACCTTATATCCCTGTCGTCTGAGAACAGTATACTTGGGATCAACACCTATATACGGATCATCCCTAAGCGATAGAATATCCTTTTCCAGTTCATCAAGTTTTTCCAAAGCAACATCATTACCAAAATTCTCAGCTACATAAAGAATTATTTTTCTGATAAGAGAATCAGCAGTATCAGTACGAATTATCTTATATTTCAATCCTGATCCTCCTTCAGGATATTCCTAAGATCATCAAATGTATCCTGAACAGGCGCCATTCTTCCATTCTTGACATCCTCATCTGCCTCTGCAAGGATTTCCAGAAGTTCTAGTCTAGCCTTCATTCTCTTGTATTCCTCATATGAAAGAGATACCGTATCCCCTCTTCCGTTTACAGTAATGATAACTGCCTCTTTTTCTTCCCTGCACTGCTTAGATATATCGTTATAATGATTTCTCAGATCAGCAGATGGTCTGATTGTCTCCTGTAAAGTGAACATATATTACCTCCTCACATATAGACATATTATATCATAATATGTCTATATTGGCACATCCCTATAGCTTGGGATGATATCCATGTGCACTGTCAGGAGTTATCGCCATCAAGGTAATCTCTTACATTAAAAGTTTCTCCCGTTTCCTGTTCCTCATCTATAATTCCGGGAACAAGCTCTGTAACATACGCATCCCCTGAAACAGGATCGACATAATAGCGAATCTGCGCAGCTGTATAGGAACGATACAATACCACTATCTTTCCGTCTTCATTTGTTGAAACATCCCAATACTCTGTGTAACCCTCTGTATTTGTCTCATCATCAATACCTGAACCGATAGCTTTGTTGTAGTTGATAACTGCATTATATGCCTGTTCTTCCGAGATTGCATCAACACTGTCTTTTTTGTCATCTGTACCACATGCCGTAAAAAGCATGGCGATACATAGCATTATTGCTACAATCGTTTCTCTCTTTTTCATATTCTCACACCTCACGGCTTCTCTTTTCCCTACCACAAAAAGAACTTGTAAGCAGGGATTACCTCTATAGTAGAACCTCTTTCTTCATTTTTATCGTGCACACACGATAACTACAAAAGCTCTTCCATCGCCTTAAGTATCTCCTCTGTGTCCTTAAGGAGCATATCCTCTGCCTTCTCGCTGTTTTTATCTTTCTTGTACTTATAGATAAAAACAGGGTTTCCGGCTGCATGGAAATTCATTTTTCCTTCGTACTTTGCAAGAAATCCGGGAATCTTTTCTCCCTTTATCTTGGCATTTGGAGTTACTTTTATCTCTATCTTGCCGTCACCGCCTTTTATTTCAGGCACGTAGAGTCTGTGCGCAGCGGTTCGGATAAGAGATATCCTGAGAAGATTAAGCGCAGTCTTCGGGACTTCTCCGAATCTGTCGACAAGTTCATCTCTCATATCATCGCTCTCTGTCTGATTTTCGATACTTGCAATTCTCTTATATATCTCAAGCTTTTGTTCTTCATTTAAGATATAGCTGTCGGGTATATACGCACTTACATCAAGATCGATAACGGTGTTGATATCTTCTCTTGTATCTTTTTCGCCCGGATTTTTCTTGTGGCGCACCGCTTCTTCGAGCATCTTGCAGTAAAGGTCATATCCGACAGACTGCATGTGTCCGCTTTGTTTTTTTCCCAAAAGGCTTCCTGCACCCCTTATCTCAAGATCACGCATAGCAATCTTAAATCCGCTTCCGAGGTCGGTAAACTCTCTGATCGCAGACAGTCTCTTTTCCGCAACCTCTTTTAACACCTTATCTCTCTTGTACATAAGGAAAGCATAAGCCGTACGGTTCGAGCGTCCGACCCTTCCCCTCAGCTGATAGAGCTGGGAAAGCCCCATCTTATCCGAGTCATGAATGATCATAGTATTTACATTAGAAATATCAAGACCCGTCTCGATGATGGTAGTTGAAACGAGAACATCTACAGTACCATCGATAAAGTCGTACATTATGCGCTCAAGCTCGGACTCTTTCATCTGTCCGTGTGCAAAGGCAACGTTTGCTTCAGGCACAAGTTTCTGAATCCTTGCCGCAACATCCGCTATGTCGTTTACTCTGTTGTACACGTAATAAACCTGGCCGCCTCTTCCAAGCTCTCTTACTATCGCTTCTCGCACAAGCTCATCGTTGTATTCCATAACATAGGTTTGGATTGGAAGTCTGTCGTTAGGCGCTTCTTCAAGGACAGACATCTCTCTTATTCCGACAAGCGACATATGAAGCGTTCGCGGGATTGGCGTTGCGGTGAGCGTTAAAACGTCAACGCTCTCTTTTATAGTCTTTATCTTTTCCTTGTGTGTAACACCAAAACGCTGCTCCTCATCTACGATAAGAAGACCTAAATCCTTGTACTGAACGTCTTTCGAAAGAAGCCTGTGCGTTCCGATAACTATATCAACAAGACCTTTCTTAAGGTCTGTCACGGTCTTAGCCTGCTCTTTTGCCGTCCTGAATCTGGACATCAAATCGACTCTCACAGGAAAATCTCTCATTCGTTCGCAAAAAGTATTGTAATGCTGCTGCGCAAGGATGGTTGTGGGAACAAGAACCGCAACCTGCTTCCCGTCCTGAACAGCTTTAAAGGCAGCACGTATCGCGATCTCAGTCTTACCGAATCCCACGTCACCGCAGACAAGCCTGTCCATGATAACAGGCGATTCCATATCTTTCTTGGTCTCTTCAATGGCACTTAGCTGATCTTCGGTCTCCTGATAAGGAAAGGCGTCCTCAAACTCCTGCTGCCAAACCGTATCCTTACTAAATTCATAGCCTTTGGTCTCTCGCCTCTTCGCATAAAGTTCGACAAGATCCTGTGCGACTTCTTCAACCGCCGCTCTGACTTTATTCTTGGTATGCGTCCACTCCAATGTACCGAGTTTGTTGAGCTTGGGCTTATGGCCGTGTCCGTCCTCTCCGCCCGATGCATACTTTTGGATAACTCCAAGTCCCGTCGCCAGAATATAAAGATTTCCGCCGTCTCCGTATTCAACCTTTATATAATCTCTGACAACATTGTCAGTTTCAACCTTCTCAATTCCTCTGTATATTCCAAGTCCGTGCTCTTCGTGAACCACATAGTCACCAATCTTAAGATCCGCAAAATTGGAAATCTTTTCGCCGGTGTATTTAGATTTTCTCTTTTTCTTCTTACTTGTATGTTCGGTAAAAATGTCGCTCTCTGCAATTACCGCAAACTTGATTCCCGGATACTCAAATCCCTTAAGAATCCTTCCGTAGTACGTCATTATCTCTCCGGGACGCAGAACCCTTCCCGGATCTTCGCTATAAAAAGCTGTAACAAGATTGTCTCTTAAATCTTCAACAATCCTCTTTGCCCTTGTTCTGGAACCCGAGAGTATAAGAACTCTGTAGCCGTTTTTCACATATTTCTTAAGGTCGCTTACAAGCGAATCGAAACTGTTATTATAAGGTGCAACGCTCCTTGCGCTTATGTCCCAGCTCTTTTCCGGTGAAAAGAGATTCTGCGATTTGGGCATGGCAAGAGCGGAAACAAGCACTCTTCGCCCATTTCCCATTCTTGATATGCAGTTATCTATTGAATACAAAAGATCCATCTGCGCCGGAAGCACGTATCCCTTCTCGGCTCTGTGCGTCATACTCTCTCTGAATTCGGATTCGACAGCCATTGCATGTTCCTGAACTCTTTGAGGTTCATCAATAAAGATACAGCTCTTTCCCTTCGGAAACATCTCCTGAATTGTGACCGTATCGTCATAAAAATATCGGATGTAACTCTCAAGATTTACTACCGAGTGGAGTTCAAAGAGCTGTTCGCTCAGTTCTTCCGTTTGCTTTTTTAGCCTATGAGCTTCTTCTGTCTTAAAGTCGGCGCGAAGAGACTGATATACCTTTTCGGTATCTTCGTTTATTCTGTCCATTCCTTCTCTGAGTTTCTTCTCATCGAGGATGATCTCGGATGCGGGATAGATATCGATAGATTCAAGCTTCTCAAGAGACCTCTGCGACATGATATCAAAGCTTCTGATCGACTGGATCTCATCGCCCCAAAGTTCTATTCTGTAGGGGTTATCCTCAGTCAGGTCAAAAACGTCAACAATATCTCCTCTTACTGAAAACTCTCCCGGTCCCTCTACCTGATAGTTTCTGACATATCCCATTGTAATGAGACGCTTTGCCATCTCCGTCTCATCTATCGGAACGTGTTTATCCAGAGAAAAAATATTCTCTTTTATAACTTCAGGTCTTATCTGAGGCGCCATAAGCGCAGCAAAAGTCGTTACTACAGTTACCGGTCTTCCCTCAAGAAGCCTTCTCATGCAGCGTATTCTCTGCCTTACTATCTCGTTACTGTGAACATCTGCCTGGTAAAAAATAAGGTCTTTGGCGGGATATACAGTGACATTCTTGTCATAGAACTTATAATCCTCAAAGATCTCTTTTGCCCTAAGATCACTGTAAGTTACGATTATTCTGTACTTAAAGTCAGCCCCAAGACTGCTTATAAAATGAAGCTTCTGGGAGTCTACGCATCCCGTTACTTCCGCACAGGCAAAGGGCTTCTCGAGATATTTATTCAGTTCTTCGAATTCTTTTAATTCGTTTAAAGGAGTTGTTATCGCTCTCATTTATTTTTTACCGTTAAATTTGTTCATGGCACTGTCAACGCCGTTTTCCATTATCTCGCATATCGCATCGACAGCTCGTCCTATTCCATCCTTGATTCCTACCGCGCCATCGCCCTCGAAGTGACCGAGAACCCAGTTCACCATATCATATTCCTTTGGTTTCTTACCGACTCCGACACGCACTCGACTAAACTCGTCATGTCCAAGCTGCGCGATTATGTTCTTAAGGCCGTTGTGTCCTCCGGCACTTCCCTTTGGTCTTACTCTTATATTGCCGACATCAAGCTCCACGTCGTCCGAGATCACAATGAGTTCTGTCTTGGTATCGACCTTGAAATAGTCACAGATAGGTCTTATCGCTTCTCCGCTTAAGTTCATATATGTAAGGGGCTTTACGAGGATGACCTTCTGATCTCCGATTTTTCCTTTTCCGTAAACCGCCTTAAACTTCGTCTCTGTAAGTCCTATATTATATTTATCCGACAATGCGTCTATTGTCTCAAATCCCACATTGTGTCTTGTTCCGAAATATTTCTTTTCGGGATTTCCAAGTCCCGCTATAACATACATATTGCCTGTTTCCTCTTCTTTTTTTGCAAAAAAACTCTTTATTAATCCTAACACTGCTACATCTCCCTCAATATCGCAATGTCAGCCAAGATCATTGCTTTTTCTATCTTCGTCATTAAAAACCTAAATATAGCAGCTATAGATTTCTCCATAACTGCTTACATTATGTCAATCGCCCCAATAATCTATCGACTCCTGCGTTCTACCACAAACACCGAATAGTTTTAGCATAAAATCCTCTTTTTCATTAAACATGTTTACTATAACTACCGATGTCTTTTCGACCCTATATATGAAATAATTGTGAGTTGTAAAAAGATACCGATAATCTGTATCTATCTCATATATCTTAGAAATCCTAATCCCAATTTCGCAATTATCAGAAAGATGGTGAATGTCACGCAAAATTTTTGCCATAGACTTTCGTGCCATATCATCATCAAACTTTTCGCAAAGTTGCATTTTTAGAGCATTGAGTTTTCTCTGAACTACTCTCGAATACTCTATGTTTCTCAAAGTTTTACCCCTAACTCTTTTGCTAATTCATCTTCAGAAACAGTACCTTCTGTTCTTATAGACTGCTCAGCAATAGCCATTTCATATTTAAATTTATAAAGGGCTAGCTCTTTTTCAAGATCGTCAAGCTCCTTCATATCTATCATGGTTATATTCCCATGTCCATTTTTTGTTAAATATACCCTATTACCATAACTAACATTACCGGTAACCTCAGTATAATTCCTCAGATCAGAAATCGGTTTAATAACAGGCATAAAATCACCTCCGTCAATGCATCTCTAAATGTATTATAGGTTTTGCTGAATAATTTGTCTACTAATCTTTCAGCAAAACCTATTCGTTATAAAACCTTATACTTCATTATTTACGCGCTGTTGATTCACGCACATTGCTGCACACGCCAGCGGGCATGCACTTGTAATCCCGTATGCGCCCATAAATAAAAGAGCAACATACATCAATACCATAATTACAGCTATTACAAATCCGGCATATTCGTAAACATCATCTATATGTTCATCTTTGTCGGCTCTCTTGGCAACAAGTCTCCTTGCAGCTTTGTACATAGACCATAAACATACAGTAGCCAAAAAAATGTGTAGCAATACAATCATCACATTTTCCATAGTATTTCCCCAGCTCCTTATTTAATTTTTATTTAGTTAACCTCTGTATGATATAATAACACAATTTGTCTTAATTTATCATTCAATTCATAAAAATGTAAAAGGCTTTCGGAATGGAAATCACTCCAATCCGCAAGCCTTATTTCTACTCAATATTTCATTCAGCCGTTATGTCAAACTTCCCCCTCGCTGTCTTCTGCGGCTGCTTTATCATAAGCTTCCAGGATAGTGTCCTGAAGAACCTTTCTCATATCTGAGTTGATCGGATGTGCGATGTCACGGTATTCGCCGTCCGTAGATTTTTTGCTGGGCATTGCTATAAACAAGCCTCTCTCACCTTCGATTACCTTGATGTCATGAACAACAAATTCATTTTCAAATGTAACCGATACGATTGCACGCATTTTTCCTTGCTTTGTAACTTTTCTTACTCTGACGTCTGTTATCTTCATCATATAACCCCCTCTTGGTCAAAAAAATTTCATGAAGTCTGCAGTAATATTACTTAGATCATGTATCTTTCGTTATTTTCTATAACTATTTTAATGCCGTCATCTTCCTTGTAGTAAGAGTTTGCCTGAATCGTGCCGTGACTTTCCACGATACAGTTCTCGATATGTGTATTGTCGCCGATGTAAACATCATTTAAGATGATAGCATTCTTAATGTAACAATTATTTCCTATAAAAGCACCTTTAAATATCACGGAATCTTCTATTGTTCCGTTTATGATGCATCCGCTGGAGATAATACTGTTTTTTACATTTACTCCAACGTTGTACTTGGCAGGAGGAAGGTCTACAACTTTCGTGTAGATTCCCGGATATTCCCTAAAGAAATACTGTCTGATCTCCGCCTTTAAGAAATCCATGTTTGTTCGGAAATAATCTTCAACGGAAGCGATATTGTTCCAGTATTCTTTTATCTTGTATCCGTAGATGCGCTTCATATCCTTGTATCTCACAAGGATGTCACGCACAAAATCATAGCGCCCTTCTTTATCAGCCTTTTCGATAAGTTCGATCAATTGCCTTCGTCTGACTACATATATTCCGCAGGATATTGTATTTGACCGCGATATCACAGGTTTTTCTTCAAATTCCTCTATCCGGCTCTCTTCATTCATTCTTACGGTTCCGAATCTCTCGGTATCCGTATTTGCCGGCATGTCTTTGCATACAACCGTTATATCGGCCTGCTTCTGAATGTGATATTCAAGAAGCTTTCCATAATCCATCTTATATACGCAGTCACCGGAAGTAATGATCACATACGGTTCATGGCAGGCTCGCAAGAAATCAAGATTCTGCGCAATTGCGTCTGCCGTTCCCCTATACCATAAGTTTCCGGATGCTTTCACCGCCGGAGTGAACACATACAATCCACCCTGTTTTCTGCCAAAGTCCCACCATTTTGATGAACTCAAGTGTGCATTGAGACTTCCTGCATTGTACTGAGTAAATACGGCAACTGTCTGGATATGAGAGTTTGTCATGTTGCTCAGGGCAAAATCGATACTTCTGTAAAAACCTGCCACAGGCATCGCACAAACCGCTCTCTTTTGGGATAATTCCTGCATCCTGCTACTGCTGCCGCCCGCTAAAATTATGCCAATCGCCCTCATATCAATCACCTGCCTTATCTAGTGTCTTTCCGCTGTCAAGTTTACCGTCTTTGTAATCCTTTTCAACAGTCACACCTGAGATAACCGTATTCTTTCCAATCGTCACATTGTCGGGAATAACCGACTTCTCTCCGATAGTGCAGAGACCTTCACAATAAATATTGGGCTTTGAATCGTTTTCTTTTTCCTCAAAAGCTCCGATTCTTACGTTGTTTCCTATGGTAACCTTCTCGGCGATGATTCCTTTTTCTATATTGCAACCCTCACCGATAACGGTCTCATTCATTATTATTGAATTGCTGACCACAGTACCTTTTCCGATCTTAACTCCCGGGCTGATAACCGAGCTGTAAACCTTGCCGTAGATCTCACAGCCTTCGCCGATGATACTTCTCTCCACGGCACTCTCCGGGCCCAGATACTGAGGCGGTTGAACACCACTGGAAGTATATATCTTCCAGTATTCCTCATATAGATTAAACTCGGGAACGATGTCTATAAGCTCCATATTTGCCTGCCAGTAAGATGTAAGAGTACCCACATCCTTCCAATAGCCGTCAAATTCATATGCGTATAGCGACAATCCCTGTTCTTTACAATAAGGAATAATATGCTTACCAAAATCAAGTCCCGACTGATCCTTATTATTAATAAGAGAATCTTTTAACGCTTCCCAGGAAAAAATGTATATACCCATCGAAGCAAGGTTGCTTCTGGGATGCTCCGGTTTTTCCTCGAAATCCACGATCTTCTTATTTTCATCTGCGATCATTATTCCGAACCTGCTTGCTTCCTCCATCGGAACCGGCATAACCGCAATGGTTACATCCGCTCCGCTTGATTTGTGAAAGTCAAGCATAGTCTCATAATCCATCTTATATATATGATCTCCCGAAAGGATCAGTACATAATCCGGATTATAATTTTCCATATACTCAAAGTTTTGGTAAATAGCATTGGCAGTACCGGTATACCATTCACTGTTGGAGCTTTTTTCATAAGGAGGAAGAACCGTGACTCCTCCGAAATTTCGATCAAGATCCCACGGTATACCTATTCCAATGTGAGAATTAAGCCTGAGCGGACGATACTGCGTAAGAACACCCACAGTGTCCACTCCAGAATTGATACAGTTACTAAGCGGAAAATCGATTATTCGATACTTTCCGCCAAAAGAGACAGCCGGCTTTGCCATCTTTGCTGTCAACACTCCTAATCTGCTTCCCTGGCCCCCCGCCAGCAGCATGGCGATCATCTCTTTTTTTATCATGTTCCACCTCGTTGCGGATCCGGCTATAGCTGCCGGTTTTTGATACACCAAACTCACTGTCCTGTATTACAGAAAAAAATGTTACCTCTTATATATGAGTATATCATAAACATATTATTTAAAAAACATAAATACTCTAAATATAGAATATATTTTCACTCTTTCGGGTTTCGGTTTTTGACTTTGTAAAAAATCGTGTTACAATATAGATTACGTTATAATACGTATTCTATGAAATGAGGGTTTTTTATGTACACTATTGATTTTAACAAACCGGTGCATGTTTATTTTATGGGGATTGGCGGTATTTCTATGAGCGGTCTTGCTCACATATTAGTAGAAAGAGGCTTCAAAGTTTCCGGTTCCGATTCCAAAGAATCTCCCATGACTAAAGCTCTTTCCGACCTTGGAGTTAACATTATGTACGGTCAGTGTGCTCAGAACATTACAGATGCGAGCCCCATTGACGTTGTTGTACATACTGCAGCGATCCATCCCGACAATCCGGAATTCATGGCTGCTAAAGCAGCAAATATTCCCATTTTAACAAGAGCCGAGCTTCTCGGTCAGATAATGAAGGAGTATAAGATTCCTATTGCGATAAGCGGAACACACGGAAAAACTACAACTACTTCAATGCTTTCAAAGATACTTCTTGAAGCAGATACCGATCCCACACTTTCAATAGGCGGCGTATTCAGTGACATCGGTGGAAATATCCGCGTAGGAAGATCTGATTACTTTGTTACAGAGGCATGCGAATATACTAACAGTTTCCTCAGCTTCTTTCCCAAGATTAGTGTTATTTCCAATATAGATGCGGATCACCTTGATTTCTTCAAGGATCTTGATGATATAAGAAACTCTTTTACAAAATTCGCACATCTCCTTCCCGACGACGGAACGCTTGTCATAAACGGCGATATCGAGAATTATAATGCAATCACGGACGGACTTGGATGTGAAATAATAACATACGGTTCAAAAGAAGATTTTGACTACTATCCTTCCGATATAGAATATGATGAGCACGGAAATCCTTCATTTAAAGCTCATATTCCGGGCGGAAAAGTGCTTGATGTAAAGCTTGCGGTTCCCGGACTTCACAATGTATATAACGCACTTGCATCGATTGCTGTGAGCAATATTCTTAATATAGATTCGGATGTTGCAACAAAAGCTCTCTCGTTATTTGGCGGTACAAGCAGACGTTTCGAGCACAAAGGAGAAATCCACGGCGTAACCATCATTGATGACTACGCTCACCATCCCACAGAGATAAAGGCTACACTCACCGCAGCTCAGAATTATCCACATAACAAGATCTGGTGCGTGTTCCAGCCACATACATATACAAGAACAAAGGCGCTTCTTGACGAATTTGCCGAAGCACTTTCATTTGCGGATAAAGTGGTACTTGTTGATATCTATGCCGCCAGAGAGACCGATACATTGGGCATCAGCTCACGTACCCTCTGCGACAAGATTGTTGAACTTGGCCATGAATGCACATATTTTCCTACTTTGGATGGCTTTTCCGAAGTCGAGAAATTTCTTTTGCAAAATTGCACTAAAGGAGATTTGTTGATAACCATGGGAGCCGGAGATGTAGTAAAAATCGGCAACGAACTACTCGGCCATTAATACTTTTCCACTTTTCCACTTTTTTGGTTCAATTTATAAAAAATATTCTTCGTGGATAACAGTCAGACTTTTCAACAAGACCAATTTTTCCGGTCTTTATGAGAGTTTGGCTGTTTTTTTAGATTTTTTTAATAATAATCCACGTTATCCACATTATCCACAAAGATTTCCACTTTTTGCCAATCTCTCAAATTCCGCTTCTCTTCGTCACTTTTCCCATATCATATTAAAAATTACCATGCTATAATCCTACATGTGATGAAAAAGTAAAGCAGGTGATTAGAGAGATGATGGGGCGTGTAACTATCAGTACTAAGGTGGGGGAGGATTCTACCAGTGTTTCAAATATTTTTATAGATGAATACATGCAGGATGCTAATGATGCGCAGATAAAGATCTACCTTTATTTGTTGCGCATGATGAAGGCCAATCTGCCTACAAGCGTTTCTGCGTTGGCAGATAAATTCAACCATACTGAGAAGGACGTAGTCCGCGCTCTCAAGTACTGGGAGAAAAAGGCTCTCATCAGTCTTGAATACGATAACTCAGATACACTTATAGGAATACATATGGAAGATATTACTTCTCAGAAACCGGCTGCTCCGCGAAAGAGCGAACAGTCTCTGAGAACTGTTCCCGCTTCCAAACCGGAAAACACGATCAAGGCAAAGCCTAACTATACCGCCGCCGAGATCAGTGCTTTCAAGCAGTCTTCCGCTGCAAATATCGTATTTCCTGCAGAACAGTATTTTAAGAGACCTCTTACATCGACAGAGCTTATGACTCTGTTCTACATAAAGGATGAACTAAAGTTTTCCGACGATCTTTTGGACTATCTGATGCAATATTGCGTCGATAATCATAAGGCTGATTTCAGATATGTGGAAAAAGTTGCATTAAACTGGACTCAGCAAGGCATCAAAACGCCAAAGCAGGCTCGCGTGGAGAATTTCAAGCATGATCACGAGATAATCGAGATCATGAAGGCACTCGGTATGGAAAATAGTCCCACGGAAAAGGAAGGAAACTTCATTAAATCGTGGCGTAGGGAGTTGGGTTTTTCAATGGATATCATTATGGAAGCCTGCGACCGCACTGTGATGGCGACTCAGAAGAATCGACTCAGATATTGTGATTCAATTCTTCGAAACTGGCATTCAAACAACGTATCTTCCAGGGAGGATATTGCCAGACTTGATGCTGACTTCACTGAAGATCTCCGCAAAAAGAGATCGAAGGCTTCCGTTGCATCCATTAATACCAAGATCCGCTCCGACGAATCATATATTCGCCCAGGCGGGGTCCAGAATCGCTTTAATCAGTTCCAGCAAAATACTTATAATTTTGCCGAGCTTGAGAAGCAGCTTTTGGACAACTGATGCTCATATTTGATTGGGGAATCGGATATGGGTACATACATGCTCGGCCCTGTACTTTGGTTCGGCGGCGGCATTTGTGCATCGCTTCTACTGGATGATCCGAAGCACAAGCCTTCCCTGAAGCACGTACAGGGCATAAGTATGTAAACAACACTATACTGTAACGTTATGCATTTGCTGATTTTGGAAAGGTATGAACAAATGGCATTGACCAACGCGCAATTCGATGAAATAATGCACACTTATGAAGAGATGCGCTCTCTTCACAGACAGGAACTCGAGGAGCGTAAGCGCTCCGTTTATGAAAGCATCCCCGGTTACAAAGAACTTGAGGATAAGTCCTCTACTATCAGCGTTGATTTCGGCAAAAGACTTCTTTCAGGCGAGAGACTTGACCGTTCGATACTAAGGCATCAACTCGCAGAACTCGCCCGTCAAAAAAAATTACTTCTTATTGAATCCGGCTTTTCAGATGACTATCTAGATATGGGCTACTCCTGCCCTCATTGCAAGGATACTGGCTATATCGGCAACGAAAAGTGTCACTGTTTCAAACAAAAGATAATTGAAAAGCTCTACGATAGATCAAATCTCAAAGAAATGGCCAAAACAGCCAACTTCAAACTAGTAAATGAAAAATATTATCAGGGCGACGATCTGCAGAGATTCCGCGGTGCGCTAAAGACCGCTGAACTTTTTGTAAACTCTTTCAACTCTGACTACCAAAATCTTTTCATTTATGGTACAGTGGGTGTTGGCAAATCATTCCTGTCAACTTGTGTTGCCAATGAGCTGCTAAAAAAAGGTCATTCAGTGATATATTTCAGCTCATCGGGCTTGTTTGAACTTCTGGCAGAAAATTCATTTGACTACAAGAACAAGCAAGAACTTCGCGGAATCTATGATGATATCTATAACTGTGAACTTCTTATAATAGACGATCTTGGTACGGAGCGCACAAACAGTTTCGTGTCTTCCGAACTTTTTGCATGCTTAAATGAACGAGATCTTCGCAAGAAGTCAACGATCATTAACACTAATCTGTCTTTGGAAGAAGTTCAGATTATATATTCGGATCGAATTTTTTCAAGAGTTGCAAGCAACTATAAGCTGCTAAAACTCTCCGGTCCAGACATCAGGAAAATCAAAAAGATTGCCATAAAAGAAAGTGAGGATTTTCAGTAATGCCTAAAAAAGAAGAGAAACGTAATCTGGAAACAATTCCCGTTGGTTCGTTGGGAATCATTCCATTAAAAGGTGTTAAGACCTTGGCTGAAAAGGTTGATTACTATCTCGTAAAATGGAGAGCCGAAAGAGAAAACGAACACAAAGGAAGCTTAGCCTTTACAGGTTATGAGAGACCATCTTATATCCTCGAAGCAGAGGTACCGAGATTCGGAACAGGTGAAGCAAAAGGTGTTATTAAAACTTCCGTTCGTGGAGATGACCTCTTTCTCCTTGTAGACGTATGTAACTATTCACAGACATACTCAATGTTTGGCAGAGAAAATCACATGTCTCCTGATGATCATTATCAGGATCTTAAGAGAATTATCGCTGCTGTAGGTGGAAAAGCCAGAAGAATTACCGTTATTATGCCTTTCCTCTACGAATCAAGACAGCACAAGAGAAATTCCAGAGAATCTCTTGATTGTGCTATCGCACTTCAGGAACTTGTAAGCATGGGCGTTGATAACATCATCACTTTTGATGCTCACGATCCGAGAGTACAGAATGCTATTCCTCTTAACGGTTTTGAAACCGTTAGAACAACATATCAGTTTATCAAGGCATTACTCAGAAATGTCTGGGATCTTAAGATCGATTCAGACAACATGATGGTAATCAGTCCGGATGAGGGTGGAATGAGCCGCGCAATCTATCTTGCAAGCGTGCTCGGTCTCGATGTGGGAATGTTCTACAAGCGTCGCGATTATACACAGGTTGTAAACGGAAGAAATCCCATCGTTTCACATGAGTTCCTCGGAACAAGTGTTGAAGGAAAATCAGTTATCATCGTTGACGACATGATTTCATCAGGCGAAAGCTTACTTGATGTTGCAAAGGCACTTAAAGAGCGCAAGGCAGCTAGAATCTATGCTTTCTCAACATTTGGTCTCTTTACAGGCGGACTCGATGTATTTGACGAAGCATACAAGAACGGCATTATAGATAAAGTATTCACAACAAACCTTATCTACCAGACACCTGAGCTTCTCTCACGTGAATGGTACATTAGCTGTGATATGAGTAAGTATATCGCTTACCTTATCGATACTCTTAACCACGATGCTTCTATCAGCGATCTTCTCAATCCTGTTGAGAGAATCAACAGCATTATTGAGAGATATAACAGTGGTGAGCTCAGAGCTTCACTTGAAGCAGAGAAGAAAATCTGATCAATTTAGAAATTTCTTATTTAATTTAAATAGCAATTTCCAATGTTATGAAAATACTGCTTAGTTGAAAGCTATTCAACTAAGCAGTTCTTTTATCTGTATCAGGGAATCTAATTTCTTATATAGGAGTTTTTCAAGCTCACTGTCCGGCTGTGTGAGGTCGGGAATCATAATAACTTTGCACCCTGCCCTGTATGCACTTGTTACTCCGTTTGGTGAATCCTCAACCGCAAATGTCCTATCGGGAGGTAGACCAAGCTCCTTACACGCATATGAATATATATCAGGTGCAGGTTTTCCTTTTTCCACCATATTTGCACATATTATCTTGTCAAAATACTCAAAGAGACCTATTTTTTTCAGATAACGCTCTGTTCTTTCATAGTCATTGGCGGTAGCAATGCACGTAAGTATGCCATTTTCACGAAGCAATGTAAGTATCTCTTTTGCCCCGGGCTTAAGCGGTATCCCACTCTCCCTTATAAGCTCTTCAACAAGACTTTTTCTGTACTCTCTCACTTTCATGTAATCAAAGTCTTCGCCGTACCATTCCTTGAATTTTGCAGGTGCAAAAGGTCTTCCGAGTGATCTAAGCTCCAGTGCTTTTTCTTTTTCCATTTTATATCCAAAGTGTTCAAGCGCCTTTGGCCACGCTGTCTGATAATATTTCTCCGTATCCGTTAATGTACCGTCAAGATCAAATATTACCGCATCTGCTTTTTTATCCACAATCTCATCCTCGCTTTGATCGGTTTTCCACAAAAATATAATAACATGACTTTAAACTGTGTATGAGTTCTTTAATGCTTTTATCAGTTTTTCCGTTGTAATATAATTACCTATATGATGTACTACTAAGGAGGTTTCTATGGCAATAAACGAAAACATTACAAAAAGAAATACCCTTCTTGCCCAGAAAGTTATTAAAGGTCTTGAATCAAGAAATATGAGCGGCTATTTCGCATCTTCCAAAGAAGAAGCTCTTAAGCTTGCCATGGTTCTGATTCCTACAGGTTCAAGCGTTACTATGGGCGGCGCAATGAGCGCACACGAGATTGGTCTTGTAAAAGAGCTCAAAGAAGGCAACTACAACTTCATAGACCGAGACGAATATGAAGATAAACGTGCAGCTATGCTTGCAGCATACGATGCGGATGTCTTTCTCTCAAGCGCCAACGCCATTACGGAAGACGGTATTCTTGTCAACATCGACGGCAACGCTAACCGTGTATCGGCAATAGCTCAGGGACCTAAGAAGGTTGTGTTTATTGTCGGCATGAACAAAGTATGCCCGGATGTCGACAGTGCCCTTAAAAGAGCAAGGAACGTCGCAGCACCTATAAACGCCCAGCGCTTTGGTCTTAGCACACCATGCTGCAAAACAGGTTCATGCATGGACTGCAAGTCACCTGACACAATTTGTTGCCAGTTCCTCGTAACACGTTTTTCCAGACACGCGGAGAGAATCCACGTCATCCTTGTAAATGACAGCCTTGGATTCTGATTTCAATCAAGATAACTTAAATGGAGATAAGTTCTAGATCAAAAGAACCTATCTCCATATTTCTATCCTATCTTCTTTCTATATTTATTTCCAAATTGCTATTTATGTCTGTTCTTCAAGCCAATTGCTTCCGTCAGCGTAATTAAGCACAACTCCGGGCTGAACGTTATAACAAAATACATTAAAGCATATTCCCGCTCCGCCATCTTCAACGGACAGTGCCTCAATATTGACTCCGCTGCATAAGAGGTTATCACCTTCAAATACAGGTGTAACTCGATACATTACGTGATTACCACTCTCCTTTACATATGACGCGACCATATTCTCATACGGAAGCATCCCATCCACGTTCAAGTATCTTGTTCCCGTCACGAAGTTCTTGTCATTATCATTCTCTCCGGTCAACTGAAATCCTATAAGATGACATCTGTTGTACAAGTACGGAGGTTTTGATCTTACCACTCCCGGATACTTATTCTGCTTCCAGCCGGTGGGCTTGATCCTTGCAATAGATTCTCGCTTTTCGGTCGGCATAATGTCCTGCCCAACACAGGCGACTGCTGTAGTACACCTTCCGAGAGAATCTTGTTCACCGTATTTTTCAAACGATTGATCAACAATCTCATCCTCGGTAAATGTAGGTTTATTTCCATTTACCTCTACCGAGGCTTCTCCTGAAAAATCGGTCTCTTCACTTACACTGCTTGAAACATTTGCTTCGGGTAATAATTCCGGATAATAAACGGAAAAATATACCGCACAGATCAGCGAAAGCAAAGCCATAATTTTTTTGTAGTGTGCAGTCAGTTTGGTTTTTTTCTTCTTTTTCCTAGCCATATTAAGCTATTCTGCAACACTAAAGTGAAAATCCTGTGTCTTAAATATGTTTTTTCAGAAAACTTTGCTTATTTTTCATTAGGTACATAAGTAATGAAATGATTTCCGCTTTTAGCAAAAAGATCTTTGGCATCGGTCATTCCCAGCTTCTGAATTTTTCCCAATCTCGGATCGAGATAATCAATGTTCTGACTGTCATATCCAAGAAGCAATACCGCATCATCATTTTCCAAAAATGCCATTATCGGAAGTCCCTTACTTATGTAGTACAAAACTGTATCAAGCGTACAGCCGTCAAGCCTGACAATATTTGCATCGGTAAACTGCGCCTTCAAAATATCCTCAACACTGTTTCCGCTTGCAAGAGAAGACTCAACATCCATATTTCTGCCACCATAGTGGTACAGAATAAGATCGATACAAACCGCTGTGGGATTCTTTGTCGTAATGCCCTCATAGTTCTCAATCTTCTCTGTAAGCGAAACAATACGATTTTGTGAAAGCCTGTCGCCCTTTCTCCAAATATAATTATTGGTATCTCCGACAACCGCACCAGAATTAAGCTCGGCATCCTTAACAGCCTTTGCAGAATCCGTGTACACTTTAGCCTTTCCTTTCATATCATACACATAATAAAAAGGATTTTTTCCCGCATCTCGCTTGAGCTCCACATCGACGTTTCTGCTTTCCTCAAACAGAATCTGATTTGGTGTGAGAACTTTTATCTGATTTGGCTTTACTTCATTTTTGGTACCAATCTGGACAATCTTCTCGTATTCATCAACCGCAACCTGTGTTACTTTGTTTCTGACCGCTTTGTCTTCCTGAGTATAATTGAAAACATACTCATGCTCCATTCCAAGCTCATCGGTACTCTCATATTCACCGTTTTCATTCTTTTTTACACAGTAGAAATTAATCTGCTTACCAATTTTCTTGATACCCGTAACATATCCGTATTCACTCGGAACCTCTCTGTCATCCAGAGGCTTGCTGCCTTCCTGCATGGCTGACATGTTATGAACCTGTATTCTGTGCATCAGATATAACGGATTTCCAAGCTGATCCTTGGCTTCATCTTCTGCCCTTACGAATCCGTACACAAAGTCTTCGCCCCTAAATCCCATAAGGATTACTTTTTCGCCATTTTCAGCCGTTATTTCTTCTTTTATCTTCGTATCAAGATTCATTACATCAAATCTTGTCAGATCATCTCCCTGCCAGGCTATGGTTCCCTCCGATTCAGAAATCTTATATGAACCTTCACCTATATCCTCAACGACAAGATTATAAGTCCTGTCTGTAAGATTGACCTCATAGATATTCTGATCAAGCATTATATAAAAGGTGTTGCTGTCATTTACATAAGCAAGTGTTTCCACGCAATCTTCAATGATCTCTGCTGCCTGTCCGCACTCAATAAATGCCTGTTCCTCCACAGCATTCAAAGAAGCACTGTAGTTATACACTGCTATACCGACTCTTCCTTCATGTATTCCGCGGTTCATGTAACCTGCAACAACAAATCTCACATCTCCGTCTTCATCAACATTAAGGATCTTTACCTCGTTATTATCCCAGTTAGCTCTTATATCATCATTTTCTTTATCATAGAATCCGAAAATATATGCAAGTCGTCCATCAACATTATTATAGGAAAAAAGCCTATTCTCACTTACAAATGCAAAAACGCTTCCACCTTCGCTTACTCCGCCGCTCTCCTTAAATTCAAAATCAGGACTGCAGATTCCGAGCGTAATTGAATTCTTTCCGACAGAATAAGAAGATGTATCAAAAATACAGTTCATCTTTCTCTCGAAATTTAAAATGAACGGTCTCTTCTTTGTCCACTTTACCCTATAGACTTCCGTAACATTATACAGCCTGCTGTCTTCACCTTCCTGCGTGGTCACTCTGTACTGGAGCTTATAAGTTCCGATGTCACTCTGTATATCATTTACATATATCTGAGGCTTGGTATGATCCGTGATTCTGACATCAACCGCCTCTTCTTTGTCTTTATCTTTTCCAAAAACGGTGGCACTCTTATTCTTGTTATCCGCAAGGCTCTTATCAAGAAGACTCCCCCAGGTTACCTGGTCAAAACTGCTGTGAAGATTAACCCTTGAAAAAGTGTCATTTTTCTCTTTATCCTTATCTGTTTCCAGATACTTGGCATACTCGGCTTTCGCTCTTTCCTTATCGAACGTAGCCTCGGAAAAACCTGTTATAAAATCTATCTCATTATCAATGTTGTACCTTGTCTCATCACCTTCGGTCCAGACTATTCTCGTATAGTACTTTGCAACCGCGTTGTTGAGCTCAACCTTTATTACAAGCATATACTCTCTTCCGGCCAAAATAAGGTCCGCAACAGGAGCAAGCTGAATCTTGCAATCAATGGTATTTTCATGCTCTTTGAATTCGGTCTGATCCTCATCGGCAATAAGTCTGTTGTCCTTACCTATATTTCTGAGTTCAAATCCGACATTCGATATCTTTTGTCCGAAAGTATTGATCTTAAAAGACATTGTACGGTCCGAATTTATCGGCCAGACCGTTCCTCTTACATAGTTGGCATTAACCTCCGACAGATATCCGTGAAGAGGATTAACCTCTTTGTCACCGCTCTGCATGGTTATGACGGGAAGTGATGCCGGAGACATCTTCGCAGTCATATCAGCCTTATCAATATTGGATAATTTGCTGATAACGAATATTGATATAATCAGAAGGCCAAAAAAATATGCAATTTTTATAGTTGTTTTTTTGATTGTATTATCACGCATAATTGACTTTCAAATTTAATAATAGTAAGATTTTCATAATATAATCATCAATATGGAAAGGACACATATGAATTATCCTATTCTATATCGAAAACGTTTCATACCGGATGAATGCGTTGAACTTAAGAATGACGAGATTCTTAAGCTTGACGAATCTGTCATGATCACCAAATGGAAAGCTCTAAAAAAAAGATCTGATATCTGCAACGGCTATTCCTGCTATTACTTCAAAGAAGGATACAAGATCAGCAAATTTCTGAAAGCAGATAACACCCTTTCGCGTTGGTACTTTGACATTATAACCTATGACCGCGATACTGAATCTAATACACTTACCGTGATTGATCTTCTTGCCGATGTCATAGTCTTTCCAGACGGCAAGATGAAAATTGACGATCTCGATGAATTGTCCGAAGCTTTTGAAAAAAAGCTTATCGATGAGTCTTTGCTCAAAAAGAGTCTGCTCTCCCTGAACAGACTCCTTAACGAAATCTACGAAAATGGCATATGCTCACTGACAGCGCCCATCGAAAAGATCATATCAGAGCAAGAATGATAAAACTCTTGATCAGATAGTAATCTTTATATCTCTTCCGCTTCGTTCATATTTGTAATATCTGACGCCCGCTGCATCAAACATCTTTTTTGATGCTCTTGTTGTCGCGGAAGATTCATATTTGTCGCTGTCATATACAACCGTCTTTATCCCTGCCTGAATGATTGCTTTTGCACATTCGTTGCAAGGAAAAAGAGATACATAGAGCTTTGCTCCGACGAGGCTTCCGCCTCTGTAATTTAAAATGGCGTTGAGCTCACTGTGAGTTACAAACGGATACTTAGTTGAAAGTTCATCCTCTCCGTCGCGTTCCCATGGGAAATCCTCATCTGAACATCCCTTTGGAAATCCGTTGTATCCCATGGAAAGAATGTTGTTATCCTCACTGACTATGCAACTGCCAACCTGTGTGTTTGGATCTTTTGATCTCATAGCTGCAAGCTTGGCAACTCCCATGAAATATTCATCCCATGATATATAGTCTTCTCTCTTCATGTCTGCTCCTTATTTGGTTCCAAATATTCTGTCTCCCGCATCTCCAAGTCCCGGAACAATGTAGCCATGTTCATTCAGCTTTTCATCCAAAGCGCCGACATAAATATCAACATCAGGATGCGCTTCCTGCATTGCTTTAAGCCCCTCGGGAGCAGCAATTATACACATAAAATGAATGTGCTTGCATCCTTTTTCTTTAAGCATATTTATAGCTGCAACAGAAGAACCTCCTGTAGCAAGCATCGGATCTACCACAAATATTTCTCTCTCTGAAACATCTGCAGGCATCTTACAATAATATTCCACAGGTTTAAGTGTCTCCGGATCTCTGTATAATCCGATATGTCCAACCTTAGCTGCAGGAATAAGAGCAAGCATGCCGTCAACCATTCCAAGGCCTGCACGCAAAATAGGAACTACGCAGAGTTTTCTGCCCTTTAGTTCCTTAACCGTTGTCTTGCATATAGGTGTTTCAATCTCAACATCATGTAACTGCAGTTCTCTTGTCGCTTCGTAACAAATAAGCATTGCAATCTCGCTTATTGTCTGTCTAAAGTCCTTTGTTCCCGTATCAATCCTTCTGATATATCCAATCTTATGCTGAATCAGAGGATGATCCATTATAACAACTTTTCCCATGCTGTCCTCCTAGCCTAAGAGCCCCTATTACTTATTCCTCAATTTTTGAAATTCTGCGACTGTGCTTCTCCATCTCAGAAAATTCCGTATCAAGAAATGTATCAACTATCTCGAGAGCAAGCAGATTTCCTACGAGTCCGCCTCCCATAGCAAGCATGTTTGCATCATTGTGTTCTCTTGTAAGTCTGGCTGATGTTGTCTCTGAGCAAAGAGCACATCTTATACCTTTAACTTTATTTGCAACAATAGAAATACCTATTCCCGTCGTGCAGATAACAATTCCTTTTTCACATTCCCCGCTTGCCACAGCTTCTGCTGCCGCTCTTCCAAAATCGGGATAATCACAGGATTCTTTGTTATAAGTACCAAAATCCTTTACCTCGAATCCTCTTTTCTGCAAATGCTCTTTTACAACCTCTTTAAGGTCAAATCCGCCGTGATCACTTCCAAGTGCTATCATGCCTGTTTCCTCTTTTCATATTATAATACAAATCCTTTATAAGGATATCACATTATGTCCGGCGGCTTTTAAGAGCCTGTTCATAATGGCCTGACCTATTCCGCTGTCATCAAACGATTCCGAAAACATAACGTCTATGCCTTCATCATCAAATTCTCTGAGCGCTTTAAACAACTCATGAGCTATTGTCTTTTCATCTTCTCTATTTCCGAGACTTTTGACCGTATCGGCTTTGTATAAAGAAGTTGTTGAATCGGTACCTATTACTCCGGTTCTCTTTCCTTCTTCCATAGCCTTTTTTGTCTCGCCGTTAATATATTCAACAACTTTATCCTGCGGGCCGCTTACTATAGTAAGATTGCCCTTCGGCGCATAGTGCTTGTACTTCATTCCGGGTGCCTTGGGTTTAAGGTTTGAAGAACTGTCTATGATAGTCTTATCTATGGTTACTTCTCCAAGCACCTTCTCTATCATATCTGCGGTTATATATCCCGGCCTTAAGATCATCGGAACCTCAGATGTAAGATCGACGATCGTAGACTCAAGTCCTATTCCGACCTGGCCTCCGTCTATTATCATCTCAATCTTTCCGCCAAGATCTTCGACACAGTATCTCGCAACCGTGGGGCTTGGACGTCCCGACGTATTTGCACTCGGTGCCGCAATATATCCGCCCGAAGCCTTAATAAGTTCAAGCGCGATCTTATTGTTCGGCATCCTTATGGCCACCGTTCCAAGTCCGCCCGTTGTCTCAAGCGGAACTTTATCACTCTTATTCATTATCATGGTAAGAGGTCCGGGCCAATAAGCCTTGGCAAGCTTTAGGGCCGCCTCCGAAACACCGTCTGTTATTAATTCTAAATCCTTAATATCTGCAATGTGAACTATAAGCGGATTGTCAGACGGTCTTCCCTTAGCCGCGTATATCTTTTTTGAAGATTCGGGGTTAAGGGCGTCTCCACCCAGTCCGTATACTGTCTCAGTCGGAAATGCCACAAGTCCGCCTCTTCTTATTACTTCTCCGGCTCGCTTTATTGCATTTTCTGCCTCGGCATTAATATTATTCTCGTCTATTACTACCAGCTCAGTTTCCAACTTACTGTCCCTCTGTATAACTTGTGATAACATCCCAGACATCACTGGATTCCTGTCCGATTGCCCACTCGGCAATTCCCGCAATATTTCTCGCTTTCATTGCCTCTATCTTCTTGGCAATAGACTGCGAATCTTCAACCCATATCTTACAAGGACTGCCGTCTTTTGTCGTACCTTCACCGTAATTCTGGCCTGCTTCTTCATCCCATGAAACCGATATTCCATTGGTTGAAAGATATTCTTGCACATTCTTCATATGTTGAACATAACTTCCGTATTTTCCGTCTTTTTCCTGCCATGCACGTGAATAGAACGGAACTGCATTTATAACTTTCGAAGGATCCACATCCTGAAGAACAAGATCAAGACCCTGCTCAACGAAACCTATGGAAGAGTTGGGTCCGGGTTCTCCACCGTCTGTATGTTCATCATATCCCATCAATATGATGTAATCCGCAACTACACCCTGTTCTTTTATGTTCATAAACTTATTGTAAATAGGATAATAGTTATCAATAGAAAATACTATTCCCTGTTGTCTGCACGCAATCGACATTTCTCGTACAAACTCAATAAACGGCTGTGATTTCTCTTCGGATAAAATACTCTCAAAATCAAGGTTTAAGCCATCTGCACCCAAAAGAGCAACCTGTGCCAAAGCTTCCTTTATTATCTTAGCTCTTTTCTCCGCATAAGGAAGAAGCTCCATAAGTTTGAACTTATCATTATTTTTCATATCATCAAAGATAACCCACACATCCATTCCCGCTGCATGCGCTTCCTTGACATAGTCTGCCGATCCGATACTTCCAACCGTTCCTTCTGCATCTTCAAAATAAAGCCACTGTGGCGCTATTACATTAATTCCCTTTGTATTGGATATATAATCTGTAAGTGTTGCATTTCCTGCTTCACTTCCGATGCTGTGGAACGCAAGATTGATCAGATGATCCTTCTTGATTCTCGTATACTCAGGTTCCTGATAATCCGTAACAGGCTCAGGTGTTACTTTTTTGGGATCCTTAAGTTTCTTTTTCTCTATATAACCTATGAGCGAATCTGCACTCTTTACCTGAATCCAGTTTTCAAATTCTTCAAGAAGTACGACTTCTTCGCCTTTATTAAGCCTTCTAAGGACATCACTCTTAGGGCCGCCCTTTACTCTAAGATCGGTCCTTCTTGCGATGGTAGCAACAGCCTGTTCATCCCATTTTGTCGTAAGCTGTATGTGATTAGGCTCTGTAAATGCTTCATATGCAAAATTACTGTATTTTTTCACATACTCAAGCGCAACATAGAGGGTATCGTCTCCCTCTTTGGAGATAACATATTTCTCTTCTCCGGCTCCGCCGTTTGAATCCGTCCAACTGTTTTCTCCTATATTAGAAGTAATAATGGTATCCGGAGTCGTATACTTCAGCGTACCGTCTTCTTTACTGTAGTAGAACTTAGGATTAATGTTGTTACGGATAACTTCAAGATCTACATAGTATTCGCCGTCCCAGAGCTTTGCTCTTTTCTCTATGTACTCATCACCGAGTACGATTGCAACGTCATCTTTACCCTTTATATCAAAATAGGCTTTAAGATCTGCTTTTTTATTACTATATGAAAACATATGAACAAGTGAATCTAAATCTTCTCCACTTTGAACTACGAAAACTGCTCCTAAAATTAAAATAAGGGCGATTATAAAAACCGCCGGATTAAATCTCCTTCTTGGTCTTCTGCGGGACCCTCTCCTGGATCGGGATCTTGACCCGGATCTTCTTCTCGAATTGGGGCTTGGTCTTCGTCTTGTATTTCTTCTTGTCATTATCTAGCTCCTTTACAATCGCCCTCTATTATAACAGACTATTAACTAAACGTCATTATGAATGTCCCCTAAAGCAATATATTTAACTATTTATTGTATATGTTATGGCGGGAACCTCTTTATAAAAATTTCATTTGATGTTTTTATTGCAGTTTTTGGGGACATTCTATCCGAAACGAAGGCCAAAAGGTCATTTCTTTGTGATAATTCCTTGCTAGACCATTTTATCGTTTCAAATATGATTTGACGTATATTAATCTGTATGAGACACCACTTCGCAAACCCTTGTTTCTACGCTCAAATACAGCGCAAATATATGGTATAATGATATTGTAAACAATATCTTTTGTTTATGCTCAAATCTGTTGTGATGTAATAATTTTTGGGATTTATTTTGAAACTATCTGTAAGACATTCTGCGAAGAAACGCAGAACCATAGATCAGTAGATAAATAATTCCTCAATCGCCTCCTTCCCGGATTCATATCCTCGAAAGGCGTCTCACAAAAAATATCATAACAGATAAATCTTAAGATTTACCGTCGAAATTTCTTAAGATTTTATGTAGATGCGAATTTATTTTTAAAATATGTCGATACATCTATTGACATCGAAAACTCAATAAATTAGTATCTATGTATTCCAAAGTCAGGAGGTAACGCATCATGAAGATAGAAAAAGTCAACGATCACCAAATCCGATGCACGCTTACCAGAGATGACCTTGCGAAACGCGACCTTAAGATAACAGAACTTGCGTATGGTACCGACAAAGCAAAAGAACTTTTCCAAGATATGATGCAGCAAGCAAATATAGCATTCGGTTTTGATGCAGAAGATACCCCGCTTATGATAGAAGCTATACCGATCAATTCTGAATGTATCGTTCTTGTAATCACTAAAGTAGATGATCCTGAAGAATTGGATACCAGATTTTCCAATTTCGCCCCTTCGGTTCACGAGGAAGACTCTGATGATGAAGAATATGAGGATTACGAAGAAGCAGATTACGACGGAAATGAGGAAGCGGACGTTTCTTCCCTCTTTAAAAGACTGCAGCACAGCAACTTGAATGAGTATCAGGACTATAATGCAGGGAATACTTCATCAGATGTAAAAAAACTTAAGGAGAAAACTTCAAGCGTCAAGAAAAAAGACCAACCGATAGGAAGAGGCATACAGATTTTTTCTTTTGATTCTTTGCATGAAGCAAGCAAATTCGCGGTTATTGTAAGCAAGAAATTTAATGGCGAGAACACATTATATAAGGATGAAACAAAAGGTAAGTATTACCTGATTCTTCATCAAGGTGATCTTGAAGATAATCTCTTCAAAAATATCTGTTCCTTATTAACAGAATACGGAACGGCAAAATTTGGAAGTAGTGCTGAGGAACAATATTTATCGGAGCATTACTCCATTGTTATTAAGAGCAACGCAGTACAGGCTCTTTCAGCAATTCAGTAAACAAGTAAATATTTAATGCAGGAGAAATCAATGTCTTTCTCCTGCATTTTTTGTGTCAAAAAGAGAAGCAACTGTCGAAATGACAATTGCTTCTCTTTTTATTTCTTATATCTCACAGAATCTATTTCTATGAATTACTCATTTCCATACAAAGAAACAAGTTTCTCAAGATATGCTCTGTGTTCCTTAGCATGCTCAGCTGCTTTTGCATTGAGCTCTGCTGCTCTCTCAGGATTCTTGAGCTTAAGTGAAAGGTATCTGACCTCTCCGTCAAGGAAGCTCTGGAAGTCTTCTGTAGCAGGTTTGCTATCAAGAGTGAACTTCTTATCTGCCTGAGGATTGAATCTGAACATATCCCAATATCCTGTAGCAACAGCCTTCTTCTCTTCATCCATAACCTTGTTC